>OJET01000009.1_pt1 | contig 138237 bp, 134 predicted proteins | sample 1593941 | NCBI WGS metagenome assembly OJET01 (sample SAMN05416869, study PRJEB24817) | seawater metagenome | isolation source: Sea water | place: Canada:Atlantic | collected 2013-11 | reverse complement strand
CGTTCCTAGCTATCCGTAGCTCCACGACATTAATACGTCCTGTATGTCGATGTGAAGGAATGGCGATGTTCAGGCCTCTTTCATACATCCTGTATTTCTAGGCATTAGTGAATCCATGCACACGATGTACGGTCAGTTTTTTGTTCCAGACAAAAACTAAGTAACATTACTTAGTAACAACATCCATGTAGGCAATGTCATGTTCACATGGCCGTTCCTAGCTATCCGTAGCTCCACGACATTAATACGTCCTGTATGTCGATGTGAAGGAATGGCGATGTTCAGGCCTCTCTAATACATCCTGTATTTCTAGGAATTAGTGTACCCATGCACGTCGAAAAGTAGTCAGTTTTTGCTCGATAAAAATTAAGTAAAGTTATTATGGTTGGCTTGATAAACACTGCACTATTTTTTTATAAGGTGCTTTATAAGGTGCTTTATAAGGGGTCGCCACAAACAGCAATCTTGAATTCACCTTAAACATGTTAAACCACTCTGTTAGAATAGGGGCCTATTGATTAAAGAATACCGAGACAGCATGTCAGAATTTAAAGCATTTTCACTTTTAGAGTCAATTATTGACCGTGTTGGCCTGAAAGGTTATACGCAGCCGACACCGATCCAAAAAGAATGTATCCCAGTACTTATGAATGGCAATGACCTGCTTGGCATCGCGCAAACGGGCACAGGAAAAACTGCAGCCTTTTCATTACCTATTATCAATAATTTTGGGCGAAATAAAATTGATATCAAAGCCAAGAGTACACGTTCACTCATACTAACGCCCACACGTGAGCTCGCCTCACAAATTATGCAAAACATTGATGACTATTCTGATGGCTTAGGGCTTAAAACTAAGGTTGTTTATGGTGGTGTAGGAAGACAAGCTCAAGTTGATGCTATCGCACTTGGACTTGATATTTTAGTCGCAACCCCTGGCAGATTATTAGATTTAATTGCAACGGGTGATATAAATTTTGAGGCGCTAGAAGTATTTGTATTAGATGAAGCAGATACAATGCTTGATATGGGGTTCTTTAACGATGTGCAAAGCATCATATCTTCATTGCCGAAGAAGCGACAAACATTATTATTTTCAGCGACTATGCCTGCTGAAATAGAAATACTTGCTGAAGCGATATTAAAGAGCCCAACAAAAGTTCAAATAACTGCCGAAACAGTTACTATCGATTTAGTTAACCAAAGTGTATACCACCTTGAAAAATCGAATAAAGTTCCTTTGTTATTTAATATTCTAGAAAATGCTGACTATGAAAAAGTACTCATCTTTTGTAAAACAAAGTATGGCGCTGATATCATTGTTAAAGCACTAGAAAATGCATCAATAACTGCCGCCAGTCTTCATAGTGGTAAAACACAAGCGGTTAGAGAGGAAGCGTTACAAAATTTTAAAGAGTCAACTTTAAGAGTGTTAGTTGCAACCGATGTTGCTGCGCGTGGAATTGATGTTGATAATATCACCTTAGTCATTAACTATAATCTTCCTGAAGACCCAAGAAATTACATACACCGCATAGGACGAACTGCTCGTGCAGGTAAAAGTGGCATGGCCATTTCATTTGCTGTAGAAAATGATGTTAGGCAATTAACTAATATTGAAAATAGCATAGGACAAGCCATTCCTGTTGTTACAGAACAGCCTTTTCATAAAGAGTTTTCAAAAGCGCCTATACAAACCAAGAAAAAAAAACCGGTTAAAAAAACAAATAAATCCAGAAAAAAGAGAAAATAAGGGCAGGCATCAAATAGCCTGTGATTATTTTTTATAGTTATCGTGGGTGGCTTGATAAGTCTTATTAGTTTGAACGTCAAGGTTATGCCAACCTTGATAACCAAATCTCAGGTTAATCTCTGTAGAACAAGTCAAATGTTAATATAAAAAAAGCTTATAAGTTAGCACTTATGAGCTTTTTACGTTCAGGCCTCTCTCAGGCATTAGTACATCCACGCACGACGATGGATTGTTATTTTTTCAATGAATAAGCCACGTGTATTATCGAGAATTCTTAGTAAGGTACATAGAACATCATTAGGCTAAGATTAAATCTAAATCATTGAATCTATTAAGTAAAATTATTTTGTTGTTGAGGTTTCTTAGTCAATATGCATAACTATTTTATAAATAGAACAAAAAATTACACAATAAATCTTTGAAAATAAAGGATATTGAGTTACTTTGATTCAAACTGTAGTCGGTGGTAATTACTGAAACATCTACATAATAAGCTGTTATACGCACAATCATGATCCGCACAATTTGAGGAATTTATGCTAGAAGATGGAATTTTTGAAATAAGACTAGATTACAAACCTGCAACGGGTAGTGCCGATCGTGTATTTTTAGTCATGGCAGAATATGTTAGTGCTTTTGAGGAGTTAGTTCACGTTGTAGGCCATAGTATAGACCCAGAGGCGGACTTTTCTTATCAACTATCTTCAGTTGAACGAGGCTCTATAAAAGGAGTTTTAAATTGTGTATCAGCTGTAAAATCCTTTAGTAAAGCATTATCTAAAATTCCAGAGCACATAGCCGGTTCAATGGTTGAATGTGAAGAAATAGATTCTGAAGAAGACATTGAAGTAGTAGCGACACAAGTCGAAAATAGGGTAAAAGAATCTATAGACGTTAAATTCCCCAACGAGTTAAATATTGACCGATTACGCTTAGCTGAAGGTATTAAAAAATTGGTTGATGCTTCAGACCGATTAATTGACGGCGAAACAATTGACCTAACATCTAGCGGGAATAATGTTGTATTTTTAAATACTAAAGTTCGATTTGATAAAGAACCGAGTTCATTATTCATTGAAATGCTTCGAGAAGTAAAAACAACCGAAACGTTATTAATTAAAAAGCCTGTTTTCTTCGGCGATGCAATGTGGGACTTCAAAAGTATAGAAAGACGTAAATCTTTTTCCGCACCAATAATGGATGAGCTATGGTTAAAACGCTATCAAAATCGTGAATTGGCTCACATAGATCCGGGTGATGCAATTATTGCTTTGGTGTCTTATGAAGCACATAAAGCAAAAGGTGCTAAGCATTTTTCTTTTTCAAATCACAAAATATTACACGTAGAGCGTCCAATTAAAAGCGACGAGTTACAAGTTATTATAGATTTAGAGTGCAACAGTGAAAAAGCATAAGACTCAAGGTGTAACTATGTCGTTAATGGCTTCATATCTATTTGTGTTGTTGCCATTTATAATTCTCGTGATTGTTAAGTTTGCACAAGATCAGTCCAAAGAATTGTTGCTACTTTCAGATTGGTCTATAGCTTCAAGTATTATTTATGGTCAGCTTATCGTTAAATTAACGACTGCACTCGCAGCAACTGCCAAGTCTAAGAAAATGCCAGGGATTACTTTTAATATTACCTTGTTAGTATGTCTTGGATTAGCAATTAATATTGTTGTTTATGTTCTAATGCTAGTAATGCCAAGCCAAAATATTGGGATTATACAATTAATACTTTTTGGTATTGCATCAGGGTTTCATTTTATTTATGGGGCTGCTGTTTATCATATTAACAAAGAGAAAACAGTGACTTAATGTGTCTATGATAAGTTACTTAAATGGACAGGAAAGTTGGTTTTTACTCGTTCCTTGCCTATTTTAGCGTATTGTTATTTGCCTCTTAGCGAAGTTATCCTTGGTTTCACGGCATTAATGCCTTTTGTATGACTAATTGAAGGAGTTGCTCTACAGCTTCACTAAATCAAAATTAGCCTAATCAAATTCCAATAGATTAGGCTACCTCATTTCGAAACCACTAAAGCTTAGTCGCTGCCTTCATAGCAGTAACAAATTCAGCCAATGCTTTCAGCATAGCGTCATTATCACCTAAATTATTCTCAATAATTTTAACCACGGCAGAGCCACTTATCGCACCTTTAGCGCCCGTTGCTAATGCTTCGCTTACTTGTGCTGGTTTGGAAATGCCAAAACCAATCACTGATGGTGCTGCTTGAAAGTTATCCAAGGCACTGATCAGTTTATGGCCGGTCATTTCCGCTTCAGTTTCTGTGCCTGTTACACCAACACGACTTAAAACATAAGTATATCCAGCGCCGTATTGAGCAACTTTTTCTATTGTTGCTTCACTGGCATTTGGTGGCGCGATAAAAATTGGTGCGACACCATTTTTAATAGCTGCTGCTCTGAAAGGTTTGCTTTCACGAATAGGTAAATCAGCAATAAGTACTGAATCAACACCTGCTGAGGCAACATCACGGTAGAAATTATCAATACCACGGGCAAACACTAAGTTTCCGTAGAGTAATAAACCAATCGGCATATCAGGTGCGTAAGCACGAACACGCGCCAAAATGTCTAAACAAATATCAGTATTGATATTGGCATTTAAGGCTCTAAGCGCCGCCATTTGAATAGTCATACCGTCGGCACTAGGGTCTGAAAATGGAATACCTAATTCAAGGGCGTCTGCGCCTGCATCTATTAGTGTTTTAATAATTTCAAATGACTGCTCAGCATTTGGATCGCCAATGGTCACGAAAGGAATAAAAGCGCCTTGGTTTTTCTCCGCTAAGTTTTTAAAAGCAACATCGTAGCGTGTACTTATTTGGTTAGCTTGACTCATTATGCTTCTCCTCTGTGTTTTACTTTACTGCCATCGAGAGTACTTTGCTCTGCAGTTTCCGGAGAAATAATAGCGTTTACATGGGCTAAATCTTTATCGCCACGTCCTGACAAGTTAACTAAAAATACTGTTTCTTCGGTGACTTCATCAGCCATTTTTAATGCTTGTGCTAACGCATGTGAAGATTCAAGTGCCGGAATAATACCTTCATTGCGCGCTAATAACTGAAAGGCTTCTAATGCTTCATCGTCATTAATGGGTACATATTGAGCACGACCTGAGTCTTTTAATTGTGCGTGTTGTGGACCAACAGCAGGGTAGTCTAAACCAGCAGATACTGAATAAGACTCTTCTATTTGACCATTATCATCTTGCATAATGTAGGTGTAGTTGCCGTGCAGCATACCTTTAGTACCAGCAACGAGTGTCGCGCCGTGGTGTACGGTATTTATACCTTTACCACCAGCCTCAACACCAATTAACTTTACGTCTTCATCACCAATAAAGTCATTGAACATGCCAATAGCGTTTGAACCACCACCAACACAAGCAATAACATAATCAGGTAAACGACCTTCTTCCGCTAACAATTGCTGCTTAGCTTCTTCGCCGATCATTTTTTGAAATTCACGGACAATTGTTGGAAATGGATGTGGACCAGCCGCAGTACCTAACAAGTAATGTGCGTTGTCATAATTAGCAGACCAGTCACGTAATGCTTCATTAACCGCATCTTTTAGTGTGCCACTGCCGGCAGTTACAGGAATAACTTCTGCGCCCATTAGTTTCATGCGAAAAACATTTGGCTGTTGACGCTGACAATCAACTGCGCCCATATAAACTTTACATTTTAAGCCCAATAATGAACAAGCAATAGCCGTAGCAACACCATGTTGGCCTGCACCTGTTTCGGCAATTATTTCTGTTTTACCCATACGCTTTGCTAGTAAAGCCTGACCAAGCACTTGGTTAGTTTTATGTGCGCCGCCGTGTAGTAAATCTTCACGTTTAAGGTAAATTTTTGCTAATGGATTTTTAACAATGTTACGACACAAGGTCAGTGGCGTAGGGCGGCCAGCATAGCTAGTCAGTAGTTTGTTAAATTCAGTTAGAAAGGCTTCATCAGATTGCGACTCGATAAAAGCTTGCTCTAATTGCTCTAACGCTGGCACTAAAAGTTCGCCAACGAACATACCGCCAAATTCACCAAAGTAAGCAGGTAGTGTTTTCTTTTCTGTATTTTTTGTCACAGTCATTTTAATAATTCCGTATTTGCGTGAATACTGAGTTAAGTTTTTCACAGCTTTTTACGCCTGGACACTCCTCAACACCTGAGTTGATATCCAAACCAAATAAATCTTGAGCGCTTTGTAGTGCTAATGCGCTATTAATGTTGTCTTGGCTTAATCCACCTGCGAGCATACACTTAGACAATAGTTGCTCACTTTCAGTTAACGATTGCCAACCAAAAGCTTCTCCGCTGCCAGGGTTTTTGCCATCAAGCACCCAGTGGTCAACATGTGCTAACGTTAGTGGTGGAATGGCATTTTCAACTTTTACTGCTTTCCAAATTTGGCAGTTGCTTGATAATGCCGCTTTTAATTCGTTGATAAATTCTTGATTCTCTTCGCCATGTAATTGCACGGCAAAAAGCGCTAATGCTTTTGCATGTTCAACTATATTGCTAATGCTTTCATTAACGTAAACACCAACATAATTTAGGCTAGGCACACTGTTAACGATACTTTGGGCTTGTGAAAGCGAAACACAGCGTGGAGACTTTTCAGCAAAAATTAAGCCGCCAAACTGAGCGCCAGTAGCTACTGCACTTTGAGCATACTCTGCGGCGGTTAAACCACAAACTTTATTGTTACCGTAAATAAGTGTTCGACAAGCTAAATCAATATCGTCTTGTGCCATAACTGAGCTACCCACCAAGAAGCCGTCTACTGCTGGCGCAAGCTCTCTTACTTGGTCGTTGGTATAAATACCTGACTCAGAGATTACAATGCGATCTGCTGGGATTTTCGGCGCAAAATCAAAAGTACGTGAAATATCAGTTGATAGATCTCTTAAGTTGCGATTATTAATACCGATAAGCTTAGCGTTAAGTGCTATTGCTCGTGTTAGCTCTTCGTCATTTGATACTTCGGTAAGAATCGATAAATTTAATGATTTAGCGACCGCTGCTAATGCTTGATACTCCGCATCACTTAATACACTCAGCATTAATAAAATGGCGTCAGCGCCATAATAACGCGCCAAATAGACTTGGTAAGTATCAACAAAAAAGTCTTTATTTAATACTGGGCACTTTACGGTTTCAGTAACAATTTTTAAATAATCAAAGTTGCCTTGAAAGTACTTTTCATCGGTGAGCACTGAAATAGCAGCAGCGTATTTATCATAAACTTTACAAATACTGGCGACATCAAAGTCGCTTCTAATTAAACCTTTAGATGGTGAAGCTTTTTTACATTCTAAAATAAAACCTGCGTTTGCATTGCTTTGCTTTCTATCAAGCGCGGCATACATATCTTTTTCGCTTGGCTGTAATGAACCCTTAAAGCGTTCTAAAGGAAAGTCGATTTTTCGTTGCGCTACTTCAATACGTTTGTCAGCAACAATTTTTTCTAATACATTCATTTTTAAAACTACCCTTGGTTTTTGTCGCTACTGTTGCTGTTTGATAATAAAACTAATTGCTCTAAGCTTTTTAGCGCTTTGCCTGAAGTTAGTACACCTTTTGCTAACGTCGCAGCAGCTTTTAAGTTGTCGGCTTTACCATGTAAGTAGAGTAGGGCTGCACAGTTAATAATAACGGCACTATTATGAGCGTTTTGCCCATTACCCGATAGAATAGCTTTAATAATATCGGCATTTTCTTGTGGCGTGCCACCTTTAATATCAGCTAACTCATAACGGCTTAAGCCGAAATCTTCAGGTGTAACTACTTTATGCTCTAGCTTGCCTTGGTTAATTTCACAAACATGTGTTTCACCATGTAAGGCTATTTCGTCTAAACCACTGCCATGCACAACCCAAGCACGTTCAACACCTGTTAGCATTAGGCTTTTTGCCATAGTAGGGATTAATGTTGGCGTATAAACCCCTAATAGCATGACTTTTGGCGCAGCCGGATTTACCAAAGGACCAAGAATATTAAACAAGGTTCTAATGCCCATGGCTTTACGTACTGGCCCTGCATGTTTAAAGCCCGGGTGATAGGCAGGAGCATAAAGAAAGCATAAGTTTGTTTGTTGTAAACATTTGCTCGCCGTTGCTGGCGACATCATTAAATTGACACCAAAGGCTTCTAATAAATCAGCAGAGCCCGACATACTTGAAACACTGCGATTGCCATGTTTTGCCATAGGTAAACCACAGGCCGAGGCTAAAATAGCCGCGGTAGTCGAAATGTTGATGGTATTTGCGCCATCGCCACCTGTGCCTACGCAATCACTAACCGCATGTGCTTGTGGCGGAAACGGTGTGGCATATTCTCTTACTGCAACGGCAGCACCGGCAATTTCTTCTGGCGTTTCACCTTTAATTTTTAGGGCTGTAAGTACGCTAGCGAGTAATTCAGGCGCAATATTACCTTGCATTACCTCACTGAAAAATGAATGAGACTGAACTTGTGACAGTGATTGACCATCAACAAGTGGTTGTAGAATATTTTCCATGATTAATCCTTGCTCTGCGCTTGCTTGGCTATTTTATTTTGGCACAAACAGTCAAGGCTTTGCGCCAGTAATGTGCTACCAAAAGTGGTTAAAATTGATTCAGGGTGAAATTGAAAAGCAATGATATTATCTTGCTTTTGCGCGATAGCCATTGGTAATTTTTCACCATCATCGGTAATTAAATATGCCGTAGTTTCAAGTGCTTCAGGCATTTTTAAACCGACTAATGAATGATAACGCGCAACGGGCAACGATTGCTGAATGCCATTAAATTCGTCGCGCTCGGTATGGGTAATATTTGAAGCTTTACCGTGTACTATTTCAGGTGCTCTGCCAACATTGCCGCCATAATGCTCAATTAATGCTTGATGTCCAAGGCAGATACCTAACATGGGAAATTGACCAACAGCAAGCTTGATTAACGCCATTAAACAGCCAGCATTAGCTGGTGTGCCAGGCCCTGGTGATAACACTAAAATCACCCCTGCAGGATTTTCGTTTTGCTTTTCCGTTAACTTTTGAAAAATAAAGTCAGCACTCAAAGTGTTGCGATAAATTGTTAATTGGTAGCCTAAGCAGCGAAACTCATCAACTAAGTTATAAGTGAACGAATCGAGGTTATCTATCATTACAATCTCAGGTAAAGAGCTTGGTAAAGAGTCTGGTAAAGTATCAGACGTTAGTTTCGCTAAACTCATGATTGAACCTCCTTGTTGTTGCCGCTAATAATTAATTCTTTATTTTCAGCTTCAATAACCGCACTGATCACCGCTTGCGCTTTTTGTCTTGTTTCATTCGCTTCAGATTGCGGGTCAGAATCAAATACCACGCCTGCACCTGCTTGAACTTGTGCAATGTTATTTTTAACAAAGGCAGAGCGAATAACGATACAAGTATCCATATCACCATCACCGGTTAAATAGCCTACTGCACCGCCATAACTACCGCGACGTTTGCCTTCAACCTGTCGAATCAGTGATGTTGCTTTTACTTTTGGTGCGCCGGAAAGGGTGCCCATATTCATACAGGCTTGATAGGCGTGTAATGCATCTAGTTCTGTTTCTAATGTGCCGCAGACACGAGAAACAAGGTGCATAACGTGCGAGTAACGGTCAACTTTAAGTAAATCGGCAACGTGGCGAGTACCTGGTTGGCTTACTCTGGCAATATCGTTGCGGGCTAAATCGACTAACATAATATGCTCAGCCAATTCTTTTTTATCTAGGCGTAAATCAAGCTCTATTCGGCTGTCTAAGTCTGGCGACAAGCTTCCGTCAGCGTTAAAACCACGAGGACGGGTACCAGCGATTGGGTAAATTTCTACTTGTCGATTACTTTGTTGATACTTTAAGGCAGATTCTGGTGATGCGCCAAACATACAAAAGTCACTGTCTTGTAGATAAAACATGTAAGGACTTGGGTTGCGACGTTTTAATGCTTTATAAGCATTAAGAGTATTAGAACACGGCAAGCTAAAGGTGCGAGAAGGCACTACTTGGAAAATATCACCGGCTAAAATGTTCTCTTTTAAATTATTGACGATTTGGCAAAATGCTTGGTCATCAATATCACAGGTTAAGCTGTCGTCAATTGTGTTTTGATTTGAAGTTGCTGAAGCTTTTAATGACAGTGTTGCGGTAACGCTATTTGCAAGTGTAGCTTTAATTGCTGCAACTTTATTTGTCAGTGCTGCCTTTGCCTCTTCATAGTGTTGACCAGAGAACAGGTTGGCAATAACTTCACTTGATTGTTTTTCATGGTCAATAACAATCAAGGTTTCAGCAAGATAAAATACAAAATCAGGGCAGGTGTTTTCACTATTAGCAACATTGGGTAGCTGTTCACTGACTGCCATCATATCAAAAGCAAAGGCACCACCTAAAAATACCGCGAAAGGGTGGTCAGTTAAATTAGTTAACTGTTGAAAAAGGCGTAAGCTTTGAAATGGGTTGACGGCAAGTAGTCGAGAGCGCTCATCTAGTTCTTCTGGCGTAGCCAAAAAAGTCGCAGTAAAAGCATGACTATTTGCAGTTTCAGTAATATCGGCATGGGCTACTAGTATTTGTTTGGCAAAAGCTAAGGCATTTTCGCCATTTTTACTGAGTGCAGTAAAAGTTACGTTATTGCCATGACAAACAATTTTAACGGCAGTATCGGCAAGTAATAGACTTTTAAGTTGGTGCTTTTTATCGATTTCCGCCGATTCAAGCAAAAGGGTGTTTTCTTTTAAATTACCACTTTTGTCACCACATAAAGTGTGGAAAACAGCAAGCGGATCGCTTTGGTAACTTAAGTGTTCAGTGAAGCTAGTAACCGCGCCTAATTGCAGGCGGTTTTCGCTACTATGGTTGTGTTGATTATTCTCGTTCATGGGTCTTCCTAGATAAAATTATAGTTGAGTACGGTCATCCAGCGTAAATAGGCAAAAGCCACCACAAAAACCAACGTTTAACTTTAATTCGTAACATATGTCATCTCTAAAATTTAAATTTATAACTGAAAAATTAATTACTTATCAGTGCGCTAAAAGCAAAAAACCCGCAATAAAGTGCGGGTTTTCGGAATTTTTACTTACAAGTAAACATCACAACCCACTTATGTAGAGTTATGCCACCACCAAATCAAAGAAATAGTTTGTTTTACTTGTATCATTATCTGTTTTATCTCAGTAAAATTGATTTATTCACTTGCCAAATAAGCGACTTGATAGTGCTTAAGGCATTTAAGTCCCTATAGAAGAACCGATCACAGTTATGTTGTCAACCACTGATTTTCAAAATGATAAAGATTTATCAAACTTACGGGTTGATTTACATAGCCATACTAATTGCTCTGATGGCGCACTGACGCCGCAAGAGCTAATAGAGCGGGCGGTTAACTTTCAAATTGATGTTTTAGCCATTACTGATCACGATACGGTGTCGGGTCTTGATAGTGCAAAACAAACTATTTTAGACAAAAACATTCCATTAACATTAGTCGATGGCATAGAAATATCGACCGAATGGCAAGGCTTTGAAATTCACATTGTCGGCTTGAATATAGACCCAAACAATGAAGCATTGCTGTCATTGATTGCACAACAACAACAGCGCCGAGAAACCCGTGCAATTACCATGGGCGAAAAATTAACCAAATGTGGCTTTCCTGATGTTTATGAAAAAGCGAAAGCATTAGCGGGTGCTGGTTCAATTACTCGGGCACATTTTGCCAGAGTACTGTTGCAGCAAGGCGCAGTGAGTAAAATGCAGGCAGCCTTTGATAAATATATAGGCAAAGGTAGCCGAGCTTACGTAAAGCCGAATTGGTGTAGCATTGAAGAAGCTGCGGCGATTATTCATGCAGCGGGCGGTGTAGCCGTGATGGCGCATCCAATTCGATATGATTTATCGACTAAATGGTTACGTCGTTTAATCGTTCATTTTAAAGCGGTTGAAGGTGACGGTTTAGAAGTGGTTTTACCACAAATGAACGACGCACAGCGAAAATTAATGTTAAGCTTTTGTTTAGAATATGATTTACATGCATCGATGGGGTCTGATTTTCATCAGCCAAGTCGTTGGAGTGATTTAGGTCGTAATTTAAGAATGCCTGAGCATGCCAAGCCTATTTGGCAAATATGGTAAAAATTAGTCATTACTCAATAATTATACTAATAATTGGAGCACACCATGAGTCAGTTTTTTTATGTTCACCCTGATAACCCGCAAGGGCGATTAATGAAGCAAGCCGCCGCTATTATTAGTCAAGGTGGTGTTATTGTTTACCCAACCGATTCTGGTTATGCCCTAGGTTGTCATATTGGCGACAAAAAAGCCTTAGATCGCCTTTGCAAAATAAGAAACATAGATAAAGAGCATAACTTTACCCTGATGTGCTGTGATTTGTCAGAGCTATCTGAGTACACCCGTGTTGATAACAGTGCTTTTCGATTATTGAAAAATAATACGCCTGGTCCTTACACCTTTATTTTTAAGGGCTCAAAGGAAGTGCCAAAAAGATTGTTAAATCCAAAACGTAAAACTATCGGAATTCGTGTGCCTGACAATGCAATTGCACAAGCTTTGTTAGAAGAGCTAGGTGAGCCGATCATGTCAACAACGCTTATCATGCCGGGTGAAAGTACCGCTGAATTTGACCCTGAGCATATTCGCGATATTTTAGAGCATCAAGTTGATTTAATCATCAATGGCGGCCATTTAGGTGAGCATCCAACAACGGTAATCGACTTTTCAAATGATGAGGTTGAAATTATTCGTGTTGGTGAAGGCGATCCAACGCCGTTTCAATAAGTCGTTCAAATAGTCGAAAAATAATGTCAGATACTACTGAATCAACATTGGAAGACGCCGCTCTTGATAGTACGAAAGAGTCAGGCGTTATGCTTCAACAAGTGCTGCCGTTTGCTTTTCTGCGTGGCGAAGCCATTGTTGATAAACCACAAGATTTATTTATTCCGCCTGATGCCCTAGAAGTTATTCTGGAGATGTTCGAAGGGCCGCTTGATTTATTGTTGTATTTAATCCGCAAGCAAAAATTCGATATTTTAGACTTACCCATCGCGCCAATTACCACGCAGTACATGGCATATGTTGAGCTAATGAAAGACATTAAGCTGGAATTAGCGGCCGAATATTTAGTGATGGCATCAATTTTAGCTGAGATTAAATCTCGGTTGTTACTACCAAAGCAAGCGGTAGAAGAGGAAGAGGGCGATCCTCGTGCTGAGTTAGTACGAAAATTACAAGAATACGAAGTAATTAAGCAGGCAGCAGAAAATATTGATGAGTTGCCACGCATAGGCCGAGATAATTTTATGGCTCAAGTGGAACTAGCAGACAATTTTGTTCCTCACATTGAAAACACTAATGTTGATTTGCAGGAGTTAGTTGCGGCTTTACAAGGGGTGATCAAACGAACACAAGCTTTTGAACATCACCATATTCAAAAAGAGTCGTTATCAACTAGAGAGCGTATGGCCTACATATTATCAACGCTTAAAAGTGCTAGTGATAAAAAGTGTTATGTTGATTTTAGTGACTTATTTACTCTTGAAGAAGGTCGGAATGGTGTCGTGGTAACCTTTTTAGCGATACTAGAATTAATAAAAGAGTCGTTGATTGATTGCCTACAAACTGAGGTTTACGGGCGCTTACGGGTTTGTTTACCTAAACTTGCAGAGTAAGTTCCTAAACTCTTAGGTTTTAATATTTTCCAAATACAGTACCGAGAAATATGAACGACAGAATACGCTTTAAAGATATCGATGATGATAAACTACAACGCTTGGTTGAGGCAGCATTATTTGTTGCTGATAAACCGTTATCGGTGCAGTCGCTTAAACGTGATTTTTTAATAGAATATCGTGTTAGTAATCTTAAAATTCGTGATATAATTCTTGCCATTCAAGCCCATTATAAAGGGCGTGGTGTTGAACTTAATAAAGTCGCATCAGGTTACCGATTTCAAACACCAACAGAATTGAGTGAAGACTTAGCGCACCTCTATAAAGAAAAAGCGCCGAAGTATTCACGAGCTATATTGGAAACATTGGCGTTAATCGCCTATAAACAACCGATAACGCGTAGTGAAATAGAAGATATTCGCGGAGTTGCCGTCAGTAGTCATATAATAAAGACATTGACTGAAAGAGCATGGATTAAAACGGTTGGACATAAGGAAGTGCCAGGTCGACCGGTGTTATACGCAAGTACCCAAGAATTTTTGGATTACTTTTCGTTGACCTCACTCGAGCAATTGCCTGAACTTGTGCCAATGGCAGAGTTAACCGGCGAACCGAGTAAAGTATAAATTTTAAAGCTTAGCTAAATTTAAGCTGAGTTAAACGCAAGGGACAATATTCCCCCTTACACTTAAAGAGACAGAGACGTAGTGAAAGTTAGTTGCATAGCAATACTTTCATCAAGTTACTGACGTAAGAGAGTTAAGACACATGTCTGAAAAATTACAAAAAGTATTAGCGCGCGCAGGCGCAGGTTCACGCCGCGAAATGGAAACTTATATTAGCGCTGGCCGTGTCAGTGTTGAAGGCAAAACTGCCTACTTAGGTGACCGTGTTGAAGGTACTGAACTTATTCGAGTTGATGGCCATCAAGTAAAACTTAAACCTTTAGAAGAAGACTTGTGTCGTGTACTGATGTACAACAAGCCTGAAGGTGAAATGTGTACACGTAAAGACCCAGAAGGCCGTCCAACAGTATTTGATCGATTACCTAAACTTGAGGGTAGCCGTTGGGTTGCTGTTGGTCGTTTAGATATCAATACTTCAGGTATGTTACTTTTCACCACTGATGGCGAATTAGCTAGTCGCTTAATGCATCCGTCTAAACAAGTTGAGCGTGAATACGCAGTACGTGTTTTTGGTGAAGTAAACGAAGCTATGCTACAAACCTTACGTCATGGCGTGAAGTTAGAAGATGGCCCTGCGAAATTTCAGAAAATAACTTACCGTGGTGGTGAAGGTCGTAACCATTGGTTCCATGTGGTACTTTCTGAAGGACGTAACCGTGAAGTTCGTCGTTTATGGGAAAGCCAAGACGTACAAGTGAGTCGCTTGATTCGTGTACGTTACGGTGACTTAGAAATGAAACGTCAATTACCTTTAGGTGGTTGGACCGAACTAGGCTTAAACGATGTAAACTATTACAGAAAGCTAGTTGATTTAGCACCTGAAACCCAAAGTAAGGTAAAAGTTGACGAAAAAGCGATGGATAATGCAAAAAGTCGCAGAATTCGTCGTTCAGTGAAAAAGCATCAACATCGCAGCCAGCAAGCTACGCGACGTAAGCCTACTAAAAAGTAAAATTTAAATGACAGATTATTGGAGCTATTTATACTTTCCTTTAACTCTGTCATTTTTCGTTTTGGCAAATACTAGTAAATACGATATTGTAACGATAAATAAGTTATCGCGATTTACAATACTCGCTTTAGCCTTTCGTTATAACAGCCATATAAAGCTCGGGTATACAGCTTAAATAGGATATTAAGTGCAAGCAGTTCTTGAAAAAATCTATGTCGAAGACGCTCAACAATTAGACCTAATTTACCAATCATATGCGCAAGCCGAACTTCTCGCGATTGATACCGAGTTTGTTCGCACACGTACGCTTTATCCCAAATTAGGTCTTATTCAGATAAATGATGGTAAAACACTGGCTTTAATAGACCCGGTAGCATTGTCTGATTTAACACCGTTTTGGCAGTTAATGGAAAACCCAAATATCGTCAAAGTATTGCATGCTTGTTCAGAAGATTTAGAAGTTTTTCTAACGGCTGGTAATTGTCGCCCGGTTAATTTAATTGATAGCCAAATCATCATGGCGTTTTTAGGCCATGGTTTGTCATTGGGCTACGCCGCAATGATAGCGCATTACACCGGTATTGAATTAGACAAGTCTGAGTCACGTACCGATTGGATGAAAAGACCATTAACTGAAAAACAGCTTGAATATGCTCAAGCCGATGTTGAACACTTATTTAACATCTTACCAAAGTTAATGGCTGAAATTGAGCAATCAGGTTGGTTAGCGGCAGCGCAGCAAGAAAGTGAATTGATGATTGAACGAAAATTCACTGCTATTGATGAATCGCAAATGTATAAAAATATAAAGATGGCGTGGCGTTTAAATCCACAACAACTTTATCGATTACAACAACTAGCCACTTGGCGTTATCAGCAAGCTAAGCAAAAAGATCGTCCTATTGGTTTTATTGCTAAAGATCATACCTTAATGGCCTTGGCGCAACACAACCCTGATAATGTCGGTGCTATGGCGCGTATTGAAGGTGTTGAACAGCTAGATATTAGGCATAAAGGCAGAGCAATGCTGTTTGTGTTAAAGCAAGCTGAACAGCAAGCTAATGCTGAATTGCCAGCGCAAATAATTAGACTTGATGAATATCCAGGTTATAAGCAAAACTTTAAAAAAGTTAAAAGCTTTATTGCCCTAATTGGTACTGAAACTGAGTTGTTAATTGAAAACTTAGCCTCTAAAAAGCAAATTAATCAGTTTCTCTCATGGTATTTTAAACTTAATGGCGCGGAAAATAACGTTCATTTAGTCGATATTATGCAGGGGTGGCGTAAGCCATTACTGGGCGATAAGTTACTGGCTTTTGTTGAGAACGATTTCAAATAAACTAGCGTTTTAATGACTGAGTGTTTAAATATCTCAGCGCTTAAAGAACAAATGGCTTAAAGAAATTGTCGCATTAACTAATCAATAGTTATGGCGTGTAAAATGTTACATAACTATTGAGATGTTGTCGTATTGATGTGATAGCGTTAAGCAGACGTTTTTTAAAAATATTATTACTATTAATAATTCCCCTAAACCACTTTAATCATAGGTCTCCGTTATGCTGTGTAGTGTTTATAAAAGTGCTAAAAAAGCACAAACCTATCTTTTTGTTAATAAAAGAGATGATTTTTCCGCCGTACCCGAAGCGTTAATGAAAATGTTTGGTACGCCAACGTTAGTCACCGTTATTAATTTAGCGACTAAAACTAAGTTAGGCTTTGCTGAGCTTGATAAAGTGAAAGAAAACTTAAGTCTGCAGGGCTATTACTTGCAACTGACACCAAAAGAAGATGACATGCTAAAAGCGCATAAAGCTGAAATGAAAAATGACAGCAGCGAAATAAGCAGCCAGGGCGAGGAATAGTTAATGAAGCAACGCACACTCGTTAAATCGCTTTCGTTATCACTTTGTATCGCTTTATCTTCAATGCCGGCATTTGCTAATGCCTTCGCTGATCCACAAAGTAAAACCTCAGCAGTGGCTAAGTCGACTAAATCAGCCAAGCCAGCCAAGCAAGTAAAACCAAGTTTTGATGAATATATTGCTCAATTAAAGCAAGAGGCACTGGCTAAGGGTTTTGAACAAACCTTAATTGATGAATCATTTGCTAAGGTTGTATTTCATAAGCGAGCAGTAAAAGCCGACCGTAATCAACCAGAAAAAGTTGAAACCCTGGATACTTATTTACCAAAACGCCTGCCAGAATGGAAAATAAAACGTGCTCGCGCTATGTATAAAAAGCACCAAATCTTGTTAACGAAAGTTGCGGCTGAATATGGCGTACAAGCACGCTTTATTGTTGCGTTATGGGGCTTAGAAACAAACTTTGGTAAAATTATGGGCAACTATAATGTTATCTCTGCTTTATCAACATTAGCTTACGAAGGGCGCCGAGAAGTGTTTTTCAAAAAGCAATTATGGGCGGCACTGAAAATTTTACAAGAAGGCCATATTGATATCGCAAACATGAAAGGTTCATGGGCCGGTGCGATGGGGCAAAATCAGTTTATGCCTACGTCATTTGTTGGCTACGCCGTTGACGGTGATGGTGACGGTAAAAAAGATATTTGGGCTAACCAAGCTGATGTGTTTTCATCAATGGCTAATTACTTGAAAAAAGAAGGTTGGAACGACGATCTTACTTGGGGTCGCCAAGTTAAGCTGCCAAGCAACTTTGATAATGTATTTGCTATCCCTCAAAATACGGGTGGTCGAAAAAACTGGTTAAAGGCTTGGGCTAAAACTGAAAAAACGTTAGCGCAATGGCAAGCATTGGGTATTCGTCGCACTGATGGCACGAACTTACCAAATGTTGATATTAAGGCGGCGTTAGTTTTTCCTGATGGTGAAAAAGGCCGTGCTTACCTAGCGTATAATAATTATAAAAGTTTAATGCATTGGAACTTGTCGTACTATTTTGTTAGCTCGGTTGGACATTTATCTGACCATATTAAATTTCCACCTATTCAATAAATAGCAATAAGTAAGAATATGAGTAAAAAGAATAAGCGTTCGGTAGTTAAAAAAGTGGCTATCGAACCATTTTGGGAAACCAAATCATTAGATGATATGACGAGAACGGAATGGGAATCGTTGTGTGACGGCTGCGCTAAATGTTGTCTGCATAAATTCATTGATGATGAAAATACTACTGACGAAACGGAATTAATGCCAACAACACATATTGTTGAAGGTGAGCAAATGAATTATTCCAATATCGCCTGTTATTTGTTAAATGATAAAAGTGGTCAGTGTTCTAAATACGAACAACGTACCAAGTTAGTGCCAGATTGTGTGCAGTTAACGCAAGAAAACTTAGATGATGTATTTTTCATGCCACCAAGTTGTACTTATCGTCGCTTAAAAGAAGGCAGAGGCATGCCTTCATGGCATCCGTTGTTGAATAAAGGCAAAAAGTCGGCAATGCATAAAGCAGGTATGTCGGTACGTGGTAAAATAGTGAAAGACGATGATGTCGCTCTTGAAGATTTTCCAGACTATATTGTAGTGTGGCCGCTGCACGATATAGATTAAGTTTATAGCGTTAATCCTATCAACCATCTCAGCGGTAATTTATGTTGATTAATTAGTAAAAAATAAGAGTAGTGTTATGGATCATTTTGAACAGTTAGGCGTAAGTAGAGCATCAACAACGCTAGAAATTAAAAAAGCCTATAGAAAGCTAGCGAATAAATATCACCCTGACAGAAATGATGGCGTGGAAGCAAAAGAAAAGTTTCAGCTGATCCAACAGGCATATGATGTTATTTCTGATCCGAAAAAGCGCTCTTTATACTTAAAAAATAACTATACCGTCATTACCGATCCGCGCGAGATTGCCGAGTCTTTTTGGCATAGTGCCTTAAACTAAAGCTTATAGTTAGTTTCATAGTAAACGTTAATAATATTTATCAAGGGAGCCTTCAAAGGCTCTCTGGATGATTTTCCTTTAGGAATGAATGAATGCAAAGCGAAAAAAAAGTACCTGATTATTTAGCTGATGATTTTTCTCTTTATTTAGAGAACATGGATTCATTGGCTGATCCTGAAAACCCAGAGCTATTAGCAAATTATTTATCTAATTTATTCGAACAATTAAAGCAAGTGCCGTTATTATTTAGTGGCATGGTTGACCAACTTGCCATGGCAATTTCGACTAAAGTTAGAATTGATAGTAAAAACTTGGCAAAATTAGCACTTAACAATGAACCAACTTGGGGTGAGATAAAACCTTTTGTTGGCGTACATGCTGATGCTAGAGCCTGTATTACTGAAATAATGGCCGATGCAGAGCAAGATTTAAAAACAGCTATTTTACTTATTCACTTTTATAACGGTTACGACGCTACGCCGATGAAAGCGGAAGAAGAGCAAGATGATCAGTTCGATGATTACCCATCTGATGATTATGATGAAAACTACTAGAGTTACTGAGTAAGTTTTATATAATCTCAAGGCAATAAGTAAAATTACTAAAAATAAATAACTACGTTTTAAGGAATCACTTTGACAAAAAATGCATTAATTCTTGCTAGCGACATTATTGAAGAAGCCCAACATAGTGGCAGACGTGCAGGTACCTCATTAGAAACTATTGCTGCAGAGCAAGGTGATGAGACTATGCTTGCCGTGCTAACTGAAATGGATATTTTAACGGTCGCTAAAATTGTTAGAGAGCACGATGCTACTATCCCTTCCATTGCCACATGGCTAATGGATGCAGAATCAATTAAACAGCTGTTAAACGTTGAACCGTCATACTGGCAGAACTTAGACGAAGATCACGTGTTTTGTGCACAAACTGAAGCACACAGTTTACTTACACAAATTTTTCTTTCTTCTGATGATGAAGAGAAAAAATTGGAAGTTTTAAATGCCATTGTTGAAGATGATTTTGGGCTTTTATACTTATCTTTACCTTTTGTTGGTCATGACTTTTCTGAATTGGAAGAAGACGAAGAGCAAACATCAGGAAGTATTGAAGAGCTATTAATGAAAATTAAAACTTTGAGTGAAGAAGCATATCGTGAAGTGATGACTGTTAGCACCAATGGTACACTGGAAAACATTGAAAATTCACTAAAGCAAAATGCCAATAAGCAACGAGTAACTGCTGTTGAAATGGATACTGACGATATGTTCGCACCGCTATAGATTGCAATGAACCTCCCGTATTACGTACTAAGATGTATAGCGTTAATTGATTAGGATTCATTAATGAAAATTGCAGAGTTAAGAAATAACCCATTTCTCCTATTAGTGTTAAAAGATGGTGAAAGTGAAGGTTATTTTAGCGCAGAATTTATCCAGAAAACCAAACAGCAATTGACCGATATGTCATTGAGAATAGCTTCTGATAACTTATCGATCATTTATGCTGACCAAATAAAGAAAGGCTGTGAAATTGTTCTCGGCATGAGCAATTTAGGTTTGTTAGAGCTTTGTGATAACAACACTGATAAAGCGAAAGAGATCATTAAAAGCCAAGGTATTGTTTATTGTTTCCGTGCAGGTTGGGCTAAATATGCGCAGTTGAAGAAAGTATCACCGTCATACTTTGAAGAAATATCGATCACACGTTATGCCTTAGCTATTACTGATACTTCAGACATAAAATTGATGCATACTGAGTTTATGAATGAAGGTTACAAAAGCGCTAAGTTGCTTGAAGTCTACAAAAGTATTGCCGCCAGCTACTGTGCGAATGCTTTACTGATTGATGAAGATGAAGAAATACTAAAGTTTGAATTACAAAAGTTTATTAATACAGCCATCGCATTATTACTTATCGATTCAGACAAGAAAGTATTTAGCAGCTCGTTATACAAGAAGTTAGATACGTACCTGACAAATACCGATACAGATACATTGCTCGCAAAAGTAGACACTTGTATCGAAATTTTTACCAAGCAATTATCGATAGTCGTTAAAGGTTACTTAAAGGAAATAGAGTTATTAAACTTTGCGGAATTTAAGGGCATTATTAAAGAACAAACTAATGTCTCTATTTATATTCAAGAAATATTAGAGCTTCCTATTACGGTTGCTAATGAACTTAATGACGACTTTGAAGGTGGTTACGATCATCATGCCGATGATGATGAAGATTTAGCTTACTTAAGACCTGATAACTTATAACGTAAGTAATAAGTTAGACAGGCAATTAGGTAAACATATAGACAAAAAAAGCTACCGCCTTGGTAGCTTTTTTCATTTAAACGTATAGTGCTTATTTTACTATATTAATGTGTTAAATATAGCTGATTACATACCAGCAACCGTTGCGTATAAGCCCAAAATAATAAGTAACCAGAAAATACCACCCAACATGAGCCAAGCATAATTTAATCCGGTTAAGTCATTGTTAGATTCGCCTCTTACATCATCGCCAGAATAGTTAGCAAGAGATTGTGCTTGATACAGCACCCAACATGAAACTGGCAGTATCAGTAATCCCAGAATAAAAGTAGCAGGGTTGCCGTAGCCATTCTCAGATAGCTTGCTCAAAATTTGGCAACCAACGGCGAAAACTACATAAATAGTGGCAAGATGATTAATACTTCTTGGCGCTTCGCCCGTTTTCCTTTCATATTTGGTTTCAAAAAGTGCAAACAGGGAATGAGTGAAGAAAATGGTAAATATTCCTCTCATAATTGGCCACATATTTTCGCCAGAGCTTTTTTTATATTGGCTCCAATGTTTAAAGAACCAATAAACCGTATAAATACCGAAAGTACCTAAAAAAAGGATGAGGAATTTTTTAGGGGATACAACATAAAATTCCATGTTGTTTGATTGTGTTTGAAGTTCATTATTTGAACTTTCAATGTTTTCTTCCATTACCGATACCTGTAGATTGCGTGTGAAAAGTCTAGATGTGTTTTTTCGTAGAATAAATTCGCAGAACAAATGTGCTTAATGCGGTTAATTTTTTCATGTATTGAGACTTTTATAAAGCACTTAATGAATTGCTAGAAAATTTGCGTTATTGAGCTTTGTTTATGTATTAAATCAGGTGATGAAGAAGGTTATTCTGAGTAGTATACATTGCTAAGCGAAAAAGGCTTTAAGACGAGGCTCAGTTGTTAAATGAGCCTTCTTACGGGTTAACTGTGCTTGTTGGGTAGAACCGTCAATATTGCACCGCCTTTACTATTCTAAATAGACTATATCCCGAGTAAGTTATATCCTGAGTAAACTATTCAACCAGTGTTAGCTCTGCTAGATACCGCTGACCGTTTTCAACATAGTGCATGGCGGATTTAGTGAACATTGCTTGCGTTGATTCATCGAGTGCTTTTACTACTTTAGCCGGTGAACCTAGTGCTAGGTGTCCGTCAGGTACTTCCATATTTTCGGTAATTAAACTGTTGGCGCCAATCAAGCAATTCTTGCCTATTTTCGCGCCATTTAGTACCACAGCATTCATGCCGATCAGGGTGTTTTCTCCAATGGTACAGCCATGTAACATAACTTTATGGCCAACAGTAACATTACGGCCTATCGTCATCGGGAATTTGGCATCAACATGCAAAATAGAACCGTCTTGAATATTGGTATTCTCACCTATATTGATTTTGGCTAAATCAGCTCTGATCACAACATTGAACCAGATACTTGCTTGGCTGCCCAATTCAACATCGCCAATCAAGGTGGCGTTTGGTGCAATAAAATTATTATCAGCAAGTGTTGGTTGTACATCGGCGAGTCGATAAATCATTTCTACTTCCTTATTATTAGTAATCCCATCATATTAAAGTATTCAAGTTAAAGCGCAAATTAGACCTTCGGACCAGCCTAACCTACAACTATTATCGCTAACTTATATTGAAAATAACTAAGCTTAATGTATGAAAAACAGACGATTAATGGTAAAACAATAGACGAATAAGAATAAGTATAAGTGTTTTAATATTCAGTTGATTGCATTTCCCAATAAAACTTTGCGCCGATTTTAGCTAATTTACGCTGTTTTTAAGGGAATGTGGTGATTAAAAGGGTGAATTATGATTATTGGTATACCGAAAGAAACCTTAACGGGTGAAAACCGAGTAGCAAGCTCGCCAACTGCAGTAGCTGCGTTGCTAAAACTTGGTTTTGAAATACAAGTACAAAAAGGTGCTGGCACAAAAGCAAGTTTCACCGACCAAGAATTTATTGATGCGGGTGCCACACTTGTTACTAAAAAGAATGTTTGGCAATCAGATATCATTTTTAAAGTTAATTGCCCCAATATTGAAGAAATAGCGTTAATGAAAGATGGCGCACACCTAATTAGTTTTATTGCCCCAGCACAAAACGAAGTAATTTTAGCGGCATTAAAAGAAAGAGAAATAACCACTTTAGCCATGGAAATGGTACCGCGCATGACACGCAGTCAGTCGATGGATGCCTTAAGTTCAATGGCGAATATTGCCGGTTATCGCGCAGTTATTGAAGCCACTCATCATTTTGGCCGCTTCTTAACTGGGCAAATTACCGCCGCAGGTAAAATGCCACCAGCAAAAGTAATGATTATTGGTGCGGGTGTTGCCGGTCTTGCTGCCATTGGCACCGCAGGTAGTTTAGGGGCCATTGTTCGTGCATTCGATACCCGCCCTGAAGTTAAAGAACAAATTGAAAGTATGGGGGCTGAATTCTTAGAACTCGATTACGAAGAGCCAGAAGATACAGGCTCTGGTGATGGTTACGCAAAAGAAATGAGTAAGGCCTTTATCGATGCCGAAATGGCGCTGTTTGCTGAACAAGCAAAAGATGTCGATATTATTATTACTACCGCAATGATCCCTGGAAAACCAGCGCCGAAATTGATTACGGCTGAAATGGTTGAGTCAATGAAAACTGGCAGTATTGTGGTTGATTTAGCGGCTGCAGGTGGTGGTAACTGTGAATTAACGCAAGCAGGCAAAGTGGTTAATGCCAATGGCGTTAAAATTATTGGCTACACCGACTTAGTTTCTCGATTACCTAATCAATCTTCGCAGCTTTATTCAAATAACTTGGTGAGTTTAACTAAGCTGTTATGCAAAGAAAAAGACGGCACGCTTAATATAGATTTTGACGATGTGGTTATTCGCAACATGACGGTTGTGAAGCGAAATGAAATTACTTTTCCACCGCCGCCAATTCAAGTTAGCGCAGCACCTGCGGCGCCAAAAGTTGCCGCCAAGCAACCTGCTGAAGTTAAGGCTGAAGAGCCGGCTAGCCCAGTTAAAAAACATGCCTTTATGGCGGCAGGGGCATTACTATTTGCTTGGGTGGCAAGTGTTGCTCCGGCTGACTTTCTATCTCATTTTACCGTATTCGTTTTAGCCTGTGTTATTGGTTATAACGTAGTATGGAATGTTAGTCATTCGCTACATACGCCGCTGATGAGCGTAACCAATGCTATTTCAGGCATTATTGTTGTTGGCGCAGTATTGCAGGTGGGTAATGAAAATCCATTAATTCAGTTACTCGCGGGTGTCGCAATACTTATTGCCACAATCAATATTGTTGGTGGCTTTGTGGTCACTAAACGCATGTTAAAAATGTTTAGAAAATAAGGGGCACTGTAATGGAATTTTCTCAAGGTTTAATCAGTGCAGCTTATATATTGGCTGCGTTATTGTTCATTTTTAGTTTGTCTGGGCTAAGTAAGCAAGAAACTGCTGAAACAGGTAATTGGTATGGAATTACCGGTATGGCAATTGCGCTTATCGCAACTATTGCAGACCCACGTGTTGATAATGTTTGGATCATTTTAGTCACTATGGTGATAGGTGCTAGCATAGGCTTGCAGCTTGCTAAAAAGGTTGAAATGACACAAATGCCTGAGCTTGTTGCTATCTTGCATAGTTTTGTTGGTTTAGCGGCGGTATTAGTCGGCTTTAACAGTTATTTTGAAATGGATCATTCAGCGTTAGCTAATTTTACCGACCAGCAACAAATGGCGACTAATATTCATCTTGTTGAAGTGTTTTTAGGTGTGTTTATTGGCGCGGTGACCTTTACTGGTTCAATTGTCGCTTTTGGTAAATTACGAGGTATTATAAACTCCTCAGCGTTAATGCTACCTCACCGTCATAAGCTTAATTTAGCCGCTGGTGTCGCGTCATTTATTTTGATGGTGGTTTTTGTGCAACAAGGTGGTGGTAATAGCGCATTATTTTTAATGACTTTTATAGCCTTAGCTTTTGGTTGGCATTTAGTCGCGTCAATTGGCGGTGCTGATATGCCGGTGGTTGTTTCAATGCTTAACTCTTATTCTGGTTGGGCAGCAGCGGCAGCAGGGTTTATGTTAAGTAACGACTTGCTAATAGTGACAGGGGCTTTAGTTGGCTCATCAGGGGCAATTCTTTCTTACATTATGTGTAAGGCAATGAATCGCTCATTTATCAGCGTTATCGCCGGCGGTTTTGGTACTGATGTTGTGGTAGATAACGATGTTGACTATGGTGATCATGTTGAAATTAATGCTGAGGCAGTTGCCGATATGCTTAGTGGTGCAAAGTCAGTCATTATCACGCCAGGTTATGGTATGGCTGTTGCGCAAGCACAGTACCCTGTTTATGAAATGACGCAAGCATTGAAAGCTAAAGGCATAGATGTGCGTTTTGCCATTCATCCTGTAGCAGGGCGCTTACCTGGTCATATGAACGTGTTGTTAGCAGAAGCGAAAGTGCCATACGATATTGTTTTAGGCATGGACGAAATTAATGATGATTTTCCTGAAACGGATGTGGTACTAGTTATTGGTGCAAACGACACAGTAAACCCTGCAGCAGCGGAAGACCCAACCAGTCCAATTGCCGGTATGCCAGTATTAGAGGTATGGAATGCGAAAAATGTTGTGGTGTTCAAACGTTCAATGAGCACAGGTTATGCCGGTGTACAAAACCCACTGTTCTTTAAAGATAATACGCAAATGTTGTTTGGCGATGCGAAAGTTTCCTGTTTGAGTATCTTAGATAAACTTTGATGTGTGAAATGGCATTAATCTGAATGATTAATTTCACCTATTTTATTTAAAGCCCGTTTGATACGGGCTTTTTTATGTTTGAAATCAAGCTTTTCGGTACATCATCATTAAGCTAGTACTTTTAATTTGGTAGAATTGAGACGTATAGATAGAAAATGATTTAAGATTTTGGGAAAAAGCAGTAAAAACTACATTATTAGCTATTAACAAGCATGATAATTCAGCTTTAATAGGAATAGTTAAACAGCACAAAGTAAAGCTATTCTAAAAGGTGGAACATTGCCAAAGTGAAAATAGCGAAGAATTAATGTGGTTTTACAACCATTTCTTATGCCATATAGAGGTGTTATTTTTGGCTGCACTAAATAGGCAACTTGAAGCCTAGATTTAAACACTCAGCATAAATGTCAGAATGTGTTGTAACTCTAGGACATCCCTATGCGCTTCACATTATTATCGAGGTTATTTAATCTCTTATTAAAAGGTAAGTAGAATAAATGGAAAACAATTATTTTATCATTGCAAGAGCGTTGCACATCATTGCTGTTGTGCTGTGGATAGGCGGTGTTGCTTTTGTTACTACCGTTTTAATTCCTGCTATAAGAAATAATAAATCGGCTGATAATAGATTTAACTTATTCGAGATGTTGGAAGGGAAGTTCAGCTTTCAAGCTAAATTAACAACTTTACTTACCGGGCTTTCCGGCTTTTATATGTTGTACGTCATGAATGCTTGGTCATCTATGCAATGGTGGATCCATTTAATGATCTTTATTTGGCTGATATTTACCTTAGTTTTGTTTGTGCTTGAACCATTGTTTTTACATAAATGGTTTCATCGACAAGCAGAAGTAAATAACGAAAGAACATTTTTAATCTTGCAAGTTATGCATACTATTTTGCTAGCCATAAGTTTAATTGCCATTTTTAGCGGTGTTGCTGGCGTACACGGACTGTTTTATTGATCAGGTTATAACTAACAGCCAGAGGGTTGTTAGTTTTCATAGATATAAGCCGTATTACTTAGTTAATGAATAAAAAGCTAAATACCTAAACATTTACATAAGGCCATTTAAGCTTGCAGCTGAATAGTATTACTGTCTGCCCATATGTGCATTCCTTGAACTTTCTCATTAAAGTTATATTCCTCGAAAACAAGCGTGTTTTTTGTACGCCTGATTATGCCCGATAGATGTAAGACATGTCTCACATCGCTGTAGGATATACTGCTTATATTTTCATTTAAAAAAGAGTGTGCACTAGTTAAGTTATTGTATTTTATGTTGTTACAGTTTTTTACGTATTGTTGCAATTTGATTACAAGCATTTTATTTTAAAAAAGTTACTTTGAAAAATTAGTGATTGTTCTAATATTACAACTGTCAGGACGACATGGGGTTTACCCCAAACGGTAGAAAGCTACCAGAGGGACGCTTAGTATAGCGAAGAGATAGGATATCTCGCAAGGATAGATGGAAACGTTGCCATGGAAGAGTCATCAGGATGATGAAATAAAGGCAACAGATGTAACTTGGATAGTTACTGTTATGGATTAACAAGGACAGCAAAGGATTTGCTAGGATAGGCTAAGGATAAGCTCTTTAGGGATGAAGCGGGATCATTGTTTATTATGCAGGACGCATAAAAGCTAGTTATAGAAATGCGGTTCATTGAACCGCATTTTTTTTGTCTTTTTTTAACTAAACGTTTATTAAAACTAACTAGTATTCTATCAGGTTTGCATAAAACGCTGCTTTACCTAATACCGCCTGACTCCCTTTTAAAGAAAACTCATATCCGCACAACGAAAACTTCCCCTTGAAAGCAATGTTTTTAACAAGTGCTGTGGTATCCAAAGGAGAGAAGTAAGCAAAGTATTGGTTGTTATTTTCAATATTAACCTGATAACTTCTAATCGTATCGCCCTTAGTAAAAAGGATACTTTGACAACTACTATCTCCCTGCGCATTGCCAATATTCCACAACTCTTGATTTTCTGCGCTATCAGCCTGCCAGCTGATCACTAAACCATTGTATGTTGAAACCATAAGTGAAAAGTTATCTGGCAGCGTAATATGATGTTGTAATTCAGTGTTAGTATCTTTTTTCTCAACAATTTTGATGCTTTCTGTCGTTGGAGTATTATTTTCGCCGGCAAAAATCAGTGAAATAATCATGGCTAAAGCGACTAAAAATACAACTACCGAAATTGTTATTTGTGCGTTTCTATTACTAAACAGTGCGAGACGAATAGATTCACCAATATCGTTAGATTCTCCATGGCTAATGTTATTAGAAGAGTTTTCATAATGTGTGTGCAATGCACTTGAAGTGCGATCAGTATTTAAAGTTGCTGAATTGCTTTGCTCTAAGTGAATAGGTTGTTCTGCTGAATTCATTTGATTCATGGTTGGTTCTATTCGTTGGCTTGTACTAGAGCCGCTGTGTGTTTTTGCTAAATACTCCGATAAGTCAACTGGGCCGTTATAACCAAGAATATAGTCTCTTTTTTTGATACCTGGATATGTCAGAAGTAACAATGACAGTAGTAAAGGGATAAGTAATAACCAGTAAATACTGCCGTGGCCAATAAATATGACAATTACCCCCGATATTAAAAAGCTACCGGTTGGTGCTAGTATCCAATTACGGTGCAATTGCGCATCGTTTAATCGACGTTGTGTCGCTGTAACAGATACCGCAAGGCAAATTAATAAACTAATAACTGCTGCGAATATGGCAGTTACAAAAACTTCATTTAAGACAATAAAACTAACTAAACAAAAAAACTGGATAGTGATAAAGCGAACGCGATTGTCAAAACCGCGTAAACAAAATAGTGACTTTAAAAGTTGCACAAAACCTCCGGTAAATGCCAGCCTGATATATACAAAATAGTAGAGTCGTTGCTAGCTAGGAAAATATGCTAAAACAGCATAGACGGAGGGTAACGAATTTTTGCAACAATGTCAGCGCATCGATGATATTTGTTTGTATTTTTGTGTTACTTATTAAAATGGTGAAATATTTAATCGAGTGATTATTTGTAATCTAGTCGTAATCTTCTGTAATGTAACTTACCGTTGTAAGACATATCTGCAACGATTGTCCGCTGCTACAGGTATTGAATTAAGCATTATATTACGAACGACTATATCTTATTGATTTTAAAGTTTTTATTTTTTTGTATTTTTTCTTCATATATTTTTCGGGAAAAAATAATATTATAAGGGTATTTTGAATAATTCAATTCAGTAAACTTAATCAGGTCAAGAAGACAAGGGGGTTACGGAAAACCTTAAATATAGTTATTAGCATTGGATGCACGGTAGCTATTTTGTAAAAGGACGTACTTAATTAACAGGGCTGTTAATACACTTGAGTTAGGTTAGATACGGATATCATGCAGGATGCATAAATTATTTATGGAATGAATAAACATTTATGGAAGATTAGCTAAGGAATTGCGAATTAATAATCTAGCTAAGTGGTAAAAAAGAAAAAGCGACTTTATGTCGCTTTTTCTTTTTTGGCTTTTTGATAATCAAACCCGCTTCAATAAACTAATAATAAAGGCTATTTGAATACTAAAGTTAGTACTTATCCTACACGATAAGCTGGAGTGTCAATATTATCTAACTTATAGCCTCGTAATGTCATTGTGCCATGGTAATTTGACTCGCCATCACCGCTAAACTCTAAATCGAAATGGCTAATCCAATGTGGCCCGTGACGCTTTGAAAATCTTAAGCGACTTGATAGACGAGCAATGGCCAAAAACTGTAAGTTTTCTTGCTTACAGTATTTATTTGCGTGTGAACGAGCATACTCAGACACTTTACGTAAATAGACGAAATACCAAAATAACAAGCCAACAAAGAGTAAATAGTAAATATTTTCCACGTGATCCCTTATTGTTTAAACAACTCACCGATAGCATGTGCTAAAGCATTACTTCGATTAGGCGAACGAATTGCTTGCAATAGTAAAGGGCGGGTAGTTGGAATTGCAACTAAATCTTTAAATATTGCAGCGAATAACTCGAGGTCGTCACCCTTAATTAATTGTTCTAAATAGTTAAATAGGATTTCTTCATGATTGAATATTGACCATAAACGGCCAGCGATGATGATTAAAGTATCCTCTGATAGTGCTTTGCTATTTATCAATTCAACTAGAAACCTCTCGCTATAAGGATGCTGGGTGCTTGATGCAAGCGCGCGCAATAATGATAATGCAAGCGCTGAGTTATTGTCAGAAATAGCTAATTGGTAGCGTTGAGTGATTTTTTCAATCAGTTCAGCCGGTAACGCTATATTTTCTAGTGCAGAACATAATGGCGAGAGTACTTGCTCAGGTAGTTTATTAAATGCATTAATTAACATCTCAGCATTGTTGTTATCACCTATTCGCACAGCTACGTCAGACAAGCCCTGTACGCCAACATCATGCCATGCGTCCCAGCCATTTACCCCTGAAAGGTAACTTACGGCTGGTTGATAAAATTTACTTGCGGGCTGTTTTAACGCCACTGAAACAACACTGTTGATTGCTGCTAATTTATATTGTGGTGGAGTAAAGTGGTACGGGTTTTTTTTCAACAACGCTTCTTGCTGCTCTGTTGGGTCGACTGACAAGTCACCGCCCAGTGCTTCAACAATTATCGCGATAAAGTGGTTTCTCGCCCCTTGATTTAACAAACCGCGCTCATCTAGAGGAAATTTAACAAACCATAAATAAGGCGATGTTGATTGTTTCTGCCAAAATGCGATAGCAAGCTGTGCATGTCCCTGTGATGGAAATGGATAGGGTAGTTGAGCAGATTCAATTTTTTCAAATTGTTCCTTAGAAATTTTATCGACACGACGGCCAATGTCGTAAATACGATATTGAGAGTCAGATAAGCTCAGTAATTCTGAAATCGAAGAAATATGGTTTGAAGTTGTGCTCATAGTAAAATGCAATCGCTATAAATGGTTGAGATAAGTTGTTATAGCGCGCCATTATAGAGATAATGTCCACATTAAAAAAGTATTAAATTCCCCCTAAGCCCCTTTGTTTATAATGGTTTTTTGTTGTTTTGTTTTAATGAGAAATGCGTTTATTTTCAATTGATTAAAAATCAAACTATCTAAAGTTTTCTATAGACGTAAAAAAGCCGCAATCAAGCGGCTTTTTTGTGTTCGATTTAGTGTGTTGCTAGACCTCTAAATTGCTCGGCAATCTCAGGGTTGCCAAGCTTTTCAGCGTATGCGGCAAGGTATACTTTAATGGGTTCTAAATTGGCAATTTCAGCCATTTTATCTAGTACTTCGTCTGATGGTATTTTTCTGCCGTTTCTAAAGTGGCAGACCATTTGTCGAGAAAGGTTTAGCTTTTTGGATAACGCATAGTCTGAACCACCCGCCGCAGCGGTATCTAGTACTTCAATAAAGTTCATGTTTTCTACCTAATATGTTGTTAGCAAGTTAACTATAGTTGACCGTTAACCTTTCTGCAATACGGTTACCTAATCGGTATACATGTATATCAATCTGGTATACCTTTTAAAAGCTTTCGCGGTTCAAGCCGTTTTACCTGATGTTGTTAGCACTCTATTTAGTCAAATTCAGTTAAGCCCGAAAGCAAATAATTACTTCCTTAGTGTCTGGGTGCGTTGGCCGACAAACCCAGATTTTTTAACTAAGGCTTTGATTTTACTAAAAGGAAGCTGAACTATGACTGAACAATGCAAATTCGCTTATGCGAAAACCTTACAAAATACCCTTACCGAAACTCATATCTTAAGAATTGCTCACAACATTATGCAGTTAAATAAATCACTGCCAAATGTAGCCGACGAGCACATAAAAAATATCCGTCAAAATATCGCAAAAAACAAAACCAACGTTTTTAAAACCACAATAAACAAGGCTGATAATTTAGCTAGGCTTTCCGCCCATGCTGCCCGCATTACTGGTAGCAATAAGGTAGGTGCGTAATGAATCGCCTAATCGTTTCATTGTTCCCGGGCATTGATTTGTTTGGTCGCGGTTTTGAATTAAATGGCTTTTGCGTTGTTCGCGCTCCTGAAAAATTCCTTGGTGGTGATATTAGAGATTTTCACCCACCTAAAGGCTTTGCTGATGGCGTTATCGGCGGCTCCCCTTGTCAGGATTTCTCCCGCTTAAATCGAGCGCCAAAAGATTACAGTTTAGAAATGCTTGGTGAGTACATTCGAGTAGTTGAACAAATATCGCCTAATTGGTTTTTGCATGAAAACGTTGTTGGTGTTCCTGAGTTTGAAATATCAGGCTACATCATTCAGCGTTTTGAATTAGATTTGTCTTGGTTCAATCCTGAAGCAAGCCGACGACGTATTTTTACTTTTGGTTTTAAATGTGACACGCCAGGCGATTATTTGTTAAACCCGATTATCAAAAATAACGCTGATGTTTTGCATTCTGCTGTGACCTGCCAGTCGAAAATAACATTGAAAGAAATGGCAGAAATTCAAGGTTGTTATTTTCATGAGCAACTTGAGCATTTTACCGTTGGTGGTAAAAAAACGGTTATCGGCAATGCTGTGCCTTTGGTTATGAGTTGTTACTTAGCAAAATTAATTGATGAAACAATTTATCAAGGTGTGACGTGTCCAGGGGCAAAATGTTTGTGCGGTTGTGGTCGGGCTGTAAAAGGTCGCGCAAAACATGCACATCAAAATTGCAGAAAAAAGAAAAGCAGAATGAATAAGTGTGACTTGGCCGGCCTAAAAAAATGTGACGCACCGGGCGCAATTATGAAAATTACTGGTAGCAATAAGGTAGGTGCGTAATGATTAAGCATAAGTTATCAACTACAGAAAAGGCTGTTATCGCTCACACTTTAAAGCATATAAAAAGGGCGCAAAGTAGCAAGATTTGGCGCAAACATGCGCAAGAATATGCTCACGGCTCTATCAACTCACTATTACTTTTGTCTTGCACAATACAGCATAGCGATAGCTTTCATGTGCTAAAGGTTGGCACTAGATTAGTAAGTTTAAAAGACAAAGTTTTATCTGAAAAGCGTGCGTGCTTACCATCTGACAAGGTAGGTGTGTAATGGATGTTTTAAAAGTAATCATCCTTGTTATGGTGGCGCTGTTTATGGTTCTTGATGGTATGGCTAGGGATTCAAAATACAACAAGTCAATACGATTTCACCAAATCAGAAATGGCAACGCGATAATTTTGATTGTCTTTTTTTCCTTTGTGGCGTGTCAAAATTGATTAACTCCAGTAATAATTCCACACATAAACAGCGACTAAATAAGTCGCTTTTTTTAGTTCCGCAGAAATTCCAGTTAGATAATGTGGCAAAACTTGATGCTGAAATGACGTATGTTCTTACCCGCGAAGCGGCACAAAATCGCAACGCGATTGCAGTGGATAGAAATAGGCTAGTCAAGAGGGGCGAAAGTCCGACAGACGAAAATCAGCTTTCTTTTTCTCAATTGTATGAAAAGCAATACAAAGAGAAAAAGACCTTAAAGCGCAAGGCGCTAGCTGATAAGCAGTCAAAAAAGGCTGAGCAACACGCTAGAATAAAAAAATCTCACGACGAAACGGTTTTTACTTGTCCTGAGCCGTTGAGCTTGGAAAGTCGTAAAATAACGCCTTTGAGGGATCATTTGAAAATTGCCCCGCGCAACACAATTGCAAATGAAACGAAAACTTGTGTGCGTATGTTCTCGCAATCTTGGGCGGGTAAATTCAAATTTAACCTTGTTACTGGGGCGCTAGGTGCAAAGGTTGCTCCACCTGAAACCAGTGGCGAGCGTATCACCAAAGAATTAACCAAAAACGCGAGTCGTCATATTTTGGAGTCAGGCGCTTACTTATCAGCAACCCGCGCGGGTTATTCAACATTTTTAACATTAACGTTTAACGATGAAAGCCGACAAGCATTAGATTTACTTGTGCCGATTAACCGTAACGTTATTAAAAAATACAAAACCGACCATGAAGAAAAATACACAATTGAATGTTATTCAGGTGTGCCGTTCTCATTGGGTGATACTGAAGAGATAAAAAACGCGACTCGTTACAGTAATGCTTTTGAGTCAAGTGGCGCGTTTACCCCTGTTGATTTTGAGCCAAAAACTACTATTGGGAAAGAGGTTTCGCGCTTTTTCGATGGTGCGCAAAAAATTTACCAACGTGGCTTTGTTCCTGAGTCAATCACAGAAACGCGCGAATATCCGTGGGGCAAAGTTAAATGCCAACAGCCAAATGATAAAAAAATCGAACCCGCCTATGTCATGTATTGCCCTGATATTGTCAGCAAAAAAACGCCAAGTGGCGAAATCCCGATAGGGTTTGAAAATGCTTTTGATTTTGAAAAATACAATCCGCGAAAGCATATCGACAGCGATTATTTAGAAAATAACGCTTGTTTTGGTCAGCGTGAAAAGTCAGCGCCACTGGATTACATGTGGGTAGCTGAGCAACCAATGAATGATAAAGGCGAGAAAAACCCGCACGTGCATGTGTTAATGCGTTGGCGTGTTGAGCCTGAATTATTCCAAGTATGGGCTAAACGCTTAGAAAAATTGTGGGGGCATGGTTTCGCCAAACTTGAGCGAATCAAAACACCAGAGGCTGCAAGTAATTATCTATTAAAAGCCGTTGGATATTTAACTAAAGGTGATAGCAGCGACCAAGGCGAAATCAAAGGTAATCGCTACGGGATTAGCGCTAGTGCTCGCGCTCCTAAGTGGGAATGTATTGGCGAGTTCTATGCTGATAATTTTCTCGCTATATTGGGTGAATTAAGAGAAAAGCTTGAGCGTAAAAAAGCCATTGCTCGCAGTAAAATAAACGCAAAAATCAACAGTCAAAGCGAACCGAAAGCTAAAATCAGTCGGCTGGCTAATGTCAATAAAAACGACCCAAGCCAAGCCAGAAAAGCCTTTATTGATAAGTTGAAAAAAGAACTTATAGAAACAGATAAAAGCGTTGCTGCCGCACAAGACTACGTTAACCAATTACCATTTATTAACGAATTCGCCATAGGTGGTATGAACGAAACACAAGCTAGTGATTTTTTGTCGTGGGCTATGAGCGAAAGATGGTGGAATAGTGAAGTTAAAACTAATCGCTACAGCCACTGGCAAGAGTTAAAGCAAAACACCATTAAAGCAATTACTGAAAATCGCCGTCATTTTAAAGGCTGTGCGCATTTGCTTGAGACAAGGGATTTAACGTGGGTTTGGGCTGAAAATGACAGCCGTTTCGAGCCTGTGGAAATGAGAGAAAACACGCTTATTGATAATGATGGAATTGAATGGGAGCGCGTAGGGTAATGATTAAAAAGAAAGTGACTAAAAAGAAAGTGACGAGAAAAGCGGATAAGCACAAGCATCTTTGGGCTTATATGGGTGGTGTTTGTCAGTGTCGTTGCGGCAAATACTTGCAACCATCAGGAAAAGTAACGACAAAACCTTAAATGATGGAATTGAATGGGAGTACGTAGGGTAATGTTTAAAAGATACAAAAGTAAGCCGATTGTTAGGCTGGCTTATCAAATAAAGCCAGAAGATGAAGTGGCTATGGAGGTGGGTGAAAGCCCAGACCACTACATTACGATTGGCAGCGATGAAATTCGGTTTGTCGCTCATGAGCCAGTTGTAGCGGGTGATTACGTTGTCTATTTGAATGAAGATGATATTTATCATTGTAATGAAAAGGTGTTCACAGAGCGTAATGAGGTTAACTAATTTGGACGGCACGTTGTGAAACGCCATTAACTTTAACCCGCGCACGTTGTGAAACGCCGCATTATATTTTTAACGACTGTCGGGAGACATAAAGTGATAAATGAAATTATCGGGCAGAATGTAGCTGCTCATCGAATAGCTAACGGAATGGACCAAGCCGACCTAGCAAAGAAAATAAAAGCAAGTCAGCCAGTAATCAGTCGACTAGAGTCTGGTTCGGCACAGTGGACAATTGAGCGAATGATTTTAGTTTGCTTGGTTTTTGGTATTGATAGCGTCGAATTCTTAAATGAGTCGTTACACCAAAAAATTTAAAAAAATACTGTCGGGAGACACTAAGAAATGAGTAATGAAACAGAATCGCAACTAAAAAAAATTGCAGAAATGCGCGAAAAAGCAGAGCAGGCGGGGGATACGCTAAACCCCGCCAAAGCTAAGCGACTTGCTACCGAAGTGCTAGCAGATGCCGTTAACTTGGTTGAAAGCCTTGTTATTTCTGTTGGTCAATTAGAGTCAAATTCAAAATAAATTCACTGTCGGGAGACACAGAATGTCAAATCAACTTCAAATCATTTGTAATTGTGGTCGCATTGCTGAAGTGCGTCGCGGTAAAACAGGCAATAAATTAGCCTATACACATTGCGTGAGCTGTAAGGGTAGCTCTCGTACCGTAGAGGGGTCGAAAATCATCCTGCAAAATGCAAAAGAAAATATCGGTAAAAAAGGCGACTTTCCCGCAAAGGAAAAGGTGGCGAGTGGCGACTGGAAGCCAGAGCAGGGCGAAACGCCCGAAGTACTGGAGTCAACAGCTGAAAATGAAAATAACGAAAACACCACGGAAAGCGAGCAAGCGCCTAGCGGTATTGCGAACGGTTTAAAATTATTTGTCGGGCTTGTTGTTTGTTCAGCGCTTGGCTTTACAGCATACAAGGTTAATCAGGCTTAATTATGAAAAAAATCAATGAAAATGACACGCCTAGCCGTGGTGAGAGTAGCTTAGATGTTAAGTTGGATTTTGAAAATAGCCTACCAAAAAGCGAAAATATTTCGGAAAATTCGACAAGTGAAAGTGGCTTGGGTGGCAGCTACAGCGCCAAAAACCCAGAATTAGAGGCTATGCTCAATGAGGAAACGACCACCAAGGAACAGCACAAAACCAACGAGCGCGAGCAAATCAAGGCAAGTAAGGCGAAAATATCTGTCGAACAGGCAATGGATATTTCAATCACTGGATTAAATGGCTTGGTTAAAATGGCTAGCGAGTATTCAGGTAATCAAATACAAATCACCCAAAGTGCGGCGATGATGTTTGCAACATTAACGGCGCCGTTAATTCAGAAATACGGCTCTAAGTTCTCGCTTGACCCTAATAATATAGATTTAGATTCGTGGATGCCTGAAGTGATGGCGCTTGGTGGCGTGGCTATTGTTGGCTACCCAATGTTCAAGCAAATGAGTGATAAGAAAATCAAAGAGGTTAAACCTAAGGAGCCAGAGAGCCATGGCGATAAACCCGAACCAAGCGCGTAACGCTGAGCATACCGCTATTGCCATGCTGACAGGTGGCGGAAAAGGTGTGGCTATCAATAATTTAGGGATTATTGATAAACGCCACCCGATTATCATATTTGACCCGCACGGCGAGTATGAAAAAATTGCAGGTCGAAAGGTGTATCGATATAAAACCCGCATGAACTTTTGCAAGCAATTTGCCAAGGCTTGGGCTAGTGGCAAGCCTTTTGCGTTAGCTTATCATCCACAGGTAGCGGGTAGCACAGATAAAGAGCGCAAAAAGTCTTTGACTGATTCGGCGCACTGGTTTGGTCGCTTGGCTTGGAATGCTTCAGACGGTAATAGAATTCTATACACGTTGTTTGAAGAGTTTGGTGAGTATACGCAAGGCTCAGGCGATGAGGACTCTATTATCGGTCAAATATGGACAGGGGGGCGCAAATTTGGTTTGCGTGGAATTGTAGCCTTTCAGCGCGCTGCTAACGTGTCCAAAAAGATATGGGAGAACTCGCCCAATAAAATCATAGGTGTTCAGGGTGGTAAGCTTGACCAAGAGCGTGCTTGTCGTGAAATTGGATGCACGGTCGCTGATATTGTTGATTTAGGTAGTCGAAACAAGGCGCTTGAAATGTTCGCCAGTGCAATTGATGAAAATGTCAGGACGAAAGTGCATTATCTTCAATCAAAAGCGGCGGGTACTTTTGAAAAAGTGGCTTGTTATGTTCCTCAGTCGAGTTATTTAACTAAAAAATGGAGCGCTAAACAGCGTGAAATTGACCAAAGCGGTGGGTATAGAATAGCGTCCTAGCTTATTTTCGTTTTGACCTCTAGAGCCGTGCGTTTGCGCGGTTTTTTATTGCTTTAATTTTAGGTTTGATTTTCAAATACTTTTCGAATTGCTGTTGAATCAGTTTAAAAATGTTTGACAGTATATAAAGCCAATCGCTGACACGTTGTGAAACGCTTAGCATTTTTAAATAACCATGTCGTGAGACATTAGGAATATTATTATGGGTTTTAAACCTGCACAACTTGGCATTATCGCCGTTATCTCGCTTAGTGCTGCCGCACTAGTTACCTATCTATCAAACAACGTTGACGCCGTTGAAGAAACAATTGGTTAATAGGGAGTAGATTATGGCACGTTCTGGCTATCGTCCTGCTCCACGCGAGCTTGACCCAATCAACAAAGTCGCTTCAGGTATTCGCGGCTCTATTCGTTTATCTGTGGGTATGACATACCACGGAATTCATTTGCTTTCTAACATTATGGCAGCGGCAAAAATTGCCAAAGTCGAAATCGAATTAAATGGCGATATCATCAAAACCTATACAGGCGTTCAATTGAAAATGCTTGAAGCATTTAAAATGCAAGAGTCTGAAGATGGTCGTTATGTTATCCCGTTCGCTAACTTAGATGCGCGTAATGTCGGCGGCATTATGTCGGGTGCATTAGTAACTTATCCTGAAGACAGTTTAATTATGTATGTGACGTTCGGTGATTTAACAGGTATTGATGACCCTTGGTTGTCTGCTCGCGCTCACTGGATGGCAAATACTACGCCTCGTTTATTCATTCCTCGTGCATACGAAACTACGGTTTTATTGCCTAAAGCAGGTATGAATGTTTTGAACTGGGAGCGCAACCCATTAAAAGCAATTTCCCGCTTACATATGAAGCCTGATGCAGGCACGTTAAAACGCTTGGAAATCAAGCGTGATAACTATGTTGAGTTTGAGTCTGATATTGCTGATATCAATTTCGACTTAAAAACTGTGGGTGGTAATTTCTCGAAGAAAGCGCCGCAAGCAGGTTATTTGCACTTTGACCCTACGGCAAGTGGGTTCAATGAAAAAGGCTTATTTCCTACGGCAGCGGCTGAATCATTGAAATTCAACCTAACTGGCAGTGTTGCGGGTCAAGCTGTAACGATTTTAGTTGAAGAGCTTGAGTCTGTACCGCAGCCGCAAGCATAAGGGGGCTTTATGTCATTTTGGGATGATATAAGCGACAAGCTGAGTGAAGTTGATTTTAATGATGTTATTAGTGTTTTTGCGACTGATGATGCTGTTAGAAATCAAGCTCCGCAAGTCGAGCAAACAAGAGCTGCACAGGGTGAGAGTTATTATCAGCCAACGCACGGCTCAACGGCTGACGGTCGACCAGTTCTCGCCAATAGCGGCGCGCAAATGATGCCTTGGTATCAAGACCCACTTAAAGCGGGTGGCGCCTTGGTTATTGTTGCAGGCTTGATTGTGCTTGTTGTCAAAGTCGCAAAATAAGGGGGTTATATGCCATTTCTATTAATTCCCTTGCTTGCGGGTGGCACAGGCTTTGCGGCAGGGTTCTTTTCAAATTCAGCTATGAGCAAAGTCGTTAAAGTCGCGGCTGTTGGTGCGGGCTTGTATGGCGCTTATCACGTCATGCAAAAACAGGGGGCGAAATAATGGGTATATTCAGTAACTTTTTTCGCCGTGTTGGTGGTCGTCCTGTGGCTCGTCATGCAGTCGTGCCAGTAGAAGGTCGTCGCAAAGGTTGGGGGTATATCGAACCCGTTAAGCCTGAGCCGAAAACCATGCAGGTGATTAACCGTAGCGCTAAATCTTTGACCAAGAAAGCCAAAAAGGTTAAGCGCCGCAATGCAACGCGACAAATGCGCGGCAGAATGGCTCGTCAGTACTTAGCTGATATGCCAGTGCGTTAATTGTGGGGGATGGTATGGGCTATTCGTTACAAACTAGCACTAGCGACCAAATGTCGTCAGCACTTGATTTTAACCAAGGCTTTGGCGGGATAAACAAGTCCCGTCAAGGTATTGGCAAATTTGAGTTGGCTATTGGTGGTGCTGTGTTGCTTGGTCTCGTGTATTTACTAACGAAAGGAGGTAAATAATATGCTTGGCGGTGGTTTCTTTGGCTCTGGTGCTAAAAAAAATGCAGGCAATACCACAAATGACACGAAAAACAGCGTTGCCAATATTGATTTAGCGGGTGCTGACGGTTTCGTTAATTCCGTCAATATTGGTACAACAACTGACTCACAAATTGACTTAACAGTGACTGACGGTGGGGCTATTCAAGCAATGCTCGAAGTCACGCAAGGCAATAAAGAGTTAACCAATAACTTTTTTCAACAGCTCACTAAGCAAAGCACTAATCAGCTAGCATCAATTGAAAGCTTGGCAACTAGCGTTAGTACTGGGGGGCAAAGTATTTTGGCGGATACTTCAGCAAAAATGATTAAGTACGTTAGTTTTGGCTTGGGGCTGTTGGCTGTTGGCTTGATGGTTAGTAAAGCCGTAAAAAGCAAGTAGCAATAGCTCACCTAATGGTGAGCTATTTTTTTAAATTCAAATAAGAAATAAATATGATAGAAATTCCATTAAAAGCGGGTGAATCATTTCCAGTTCAAGCGACAGCGCGATACTTTATCGTTCGCTCAGTTGGTGATGGTGTTTTCCTGTCAATTCGCAATAGCGAAGACGTTCAGCTTCAAAACTCCGATGTTATCGACTTAATTAGCATCAATGAACTGTCAATTGTTAATAAATCAAGCTCAGAGCAGTCAATTAAATTTCAGCATAGCCCTTTTAAAATTGAAGTGGGTGCTTCTAAAAATAGCATTAAATCTATAGAAGAAATTGTAACTGTTCAGATGGATAAAGATGTAAATATTGGCGCAGTTGCTCAAGAGGGGGAGTGGCTAGTTAAGACTGACTCGGCGGCTAATATCAATACGCATAAATCCCGCGTTCTTTGCTTGAAAGGTCAGGCCACAAAACTGTGCGATGCAGGTCAACGTAAAAATATTCGCTTAAACATTCGTGCTGACCAGTTCAGTGGTGTGTCATTGGGTGGTGATAATACCGTAAATGATAACTCAGGTGGTTATCTTGATGTGGGTATGGTGGATTATATCGACACAAAAGGCGCTTTATGGGCGTTCAATGCGAGCGATTCTGATGTGCTAGTTGATGTGTTGGAGTTGGTGTAATGAGTAGCTCTTCAACGTCAATCACGACAAAAGCAGTTAAGCGCGCAATCAATGGTTTAAAGCCCTTGGTTGGTTTGTTAATGGGTCAATCTAATGCATCAAATCCCAACGGCGACGGCGAAAACGTACTAAATAGCAAAGTGTTCGTGTGGGACGGAATAGCGAATAATTTTGGTAGCTCAGACAGAACAAAAGCGCCTATGACGCATAGCAACCCGCACGGTAATGGCGGCAACAACAATATCGGTGTTGCGCTTTGTCATCGTATCCAAGAAGAAACTGGCAGACCTGTTTATTTGATTTTTGATGCTCAGGGGGGGAAATCAATTGATAATTGGGTCAGTGATGGTGTTAATTCTGAATACTACGCAAGAGCCAAAGCAAAAGTTGAGGCAGCGCTCGCGGTTCTTGGTGTTAACTCGCTAGACTTTGTTCAGTGGCAACAGGGCGAGGCAGATTATGAGAATAATTTCGAAGCGCATTTAAACAAATTTGATACGTTAATTACGCAGCTACGAACTGAAACGTGGATGCAAAGCAATACACCAGTACTTGTGGGCTCTCCCGCGCCTGTGCATGATAGGTATGCGCCAAAGCGCGCCATGCGTCATTATTGCAGGAAAGTCGATACGCGCTGTATTTGGGTGTCAAGTGCGGGGCTTGAAACCTCGGACGGTACGCATTACACAGGGCGGAGTACGTGGGATTTTGGCTACTACCGATATTTCGAGGCTTTTCGCGCTAAAGTCGGCATTAATGAGCAAGACGCCAATTTGTTCAATAGTCGTGGCAATGGTGTTGCAACGGAGGATGATGACATTGTTTTGGCGACCTTTAAAACGCTTGTTTCGGCAGGCTCTTTGACATCATTTACCAACCCTAACAGCGTTGCTTCAATTGATTCTATTATGTGGGGTTATGCCTGTTTTGCTGATGCGAATTACAGTGGCTGCATGGGTTTCAATGTATCTACGCACAACTTAGCTAGTTATACTTATTTGTTCGGTCGTGATGTTCATGCGGGTGAATTTGGCAAGTATGGCGGAGGGTTTGGCTTTCAAAATAGGCTAGAAGCTGAGAAAGGCTTTGTGTCGGGTGAGGGTCATGTTGTAGCTGATGAGTTTGGATTCGCTGTGGGTTCATATTCAAAATATACAACTGAGCATACGAATCGCATCGTCTTACAAGTCGGTATAGGTGACACTAACGCAAATCGAAAAAATGGTCTTACTGTTCGTAAAAATGGCGAAGTTGAAATATCAACACCAACTGGTGCAACGTCACCCGCTCAGAACAACGAAACGGTGCTGTCATTAGTTGATGATACTACACTAAAAATCATGGTTCGCGGCTCAGACGGTGTTGTGCGCTCTGCTAATTTGGCTTTGGCGTAATCTGTGAAACCTTATCTTTATCTAACACCTATTTTGCTTATATCAGTAGGAGTGCTAATCCATATGAAAACAAAAAATAAACCGAAAAACGTACGAAACAACAATCCGCTGAATATGGAAGAGTCAGCGGACTGGAAAGGCGAAAAGCCAACTAATTTTGATGCTCGCTTTGAAGAGTTTAAGTCTCCTAAATGGGGATTTAGAGCGGGTTATGTTGACCTATTACAAAAGCTTGAGCGTTATCAAAACACGATACAGCAAGTTATTGCGGGCAATGCTAAATATGGTGGGTGGGCACCAAAAGCTGTTGATAACAATCACACTGATAACTACATCAGCTATGTTGCTAACAAAATGCAAATGTCACCTGTTGAAGTTATCACGCCTGATATGTTGCCTCAAATGATGCTGCATATGTCGAAATTTGAGGGCGATAACATTGGCTATTTCACACTTGAGCAAGCTTATGAAGGTATGGCGCTAGCGCAAGAAGAAAGCTTTGTAATTGCTCGTCTTGCTCGTATGGGTCACTCATTGGGAGTATTTGCTTAATGAAAATTAATACAGGCATGGTTGTAACCGCAGCTGTCGGCGCACTGGTTGGTGCGTTCGTGGTGTATCAAGTTAAAAAGCGCACTAAAGGAATAATTGACGATGAATAATCAACAACAAGCTATTTCAGATAGTGCTGCGCAAATGGGTTTTTGGTGCGGTGTAATTATTACCTCGTTTGGTTGGTGGGTGTTCTAATGATAAAAGAATTTTTTAGTTTCTTATCGTCACCCGTTACCCAATGGCTTAAAAATCGCGGTGAAATTGCACAAGCAAAGCATGACCGTAAAAAAGCCGTTATTAATAACCAAGCGCGCTTAGCCACAGATAAGCAAAGCAATAATCACGAATGGGAAATGGCAAACTTACAAGATAAAGACAATGCACTTCGTTGGTGTTCGTTCTGGTTGTTTGCATCGCCTATCATTCTTACCGTACTTTTTCCTGAGCATGGTAAAGAGTTTTGGGAAAACCTCACTTTTGTTCCTGCTTGGTGGGTAAAAGTATTCGTGTCAATGATTGGTGGTATCTGGGGTATTGTTGAACTTAAAAAAGCGGCTCCCGCATTAATATCGGGCTTGCGAGGTGCGTTTAAATGAGTGATGTTGTCAAAACAATATTGGCGGTGTTGGTCACGGGGATATTAAACTCAGTTATCACAACACAAACGGTTAGCGTTGAAATAACACACGTGAAAAACTCAGTTGAGAAACTCGATAAAAGTGTTAATGATAAAATCAATAGATTAGATGAACGGGTACTCGATACCCAACTAAAACAAGCTCAATACTTAGCCGCTAATTAAAGCGGCTTTTTTTTATGTGACGTGCCAGGATAAAAAACTGTGACTTCGCCAGGTTAAAAAGGTAATAGCTCGACCGCATCAGCTTTCACTTTCTCGCCCCTCATATCATAGCGTCTTGTTGTTTCTAAGCTCGCGTGTCCCATTAAGTTTTGCACTGTAAATAAGTCAACGCCGCTGTCGATTAAATTAGTAGCGAATGAGCGCCTCAAATCATGAGGCTTTAATTCTGCAAGCCCTGCGTTTTTTGCAGTTTGTCGAATAACATGGCCTATAGCTTTAATAGTTAACCTATGGCACGTTATCGTGCCGCCTCGCCTGAATTGGGGGAATAATGCCCCGTCATGCTCACCGCGCCAAATAAGCCACTTATCAATAATTTTTTGTGCTTTTAATGGTATTGGGTTAACCCTTTCTTTATTGCCTTTACCTATAATTTTAAAGTTACTGTTAAGGTAGTCTTGTGTATTTAACTGTGCTAACTCACTAATGCGTAAACCTGCCCCGTAACCCAGTGCAAAAATGGCGGCGTTTCTATGTCCAATTGCGCCTTGTTTATGGCAATACCTAATCAGTGCGCTTATTTCGTTTTTATCTAAAGCACGCCCAGTAGGGAGTCGCGAGCCTTTTACCTTGCACGCTGTTTTTATATGGTGGTAATCGTCAGCATTAATTAGTTTTTGCTTCCAAAGTTCGCGCGCAACACCTTTAAGTGTAAAAAGGTAAGTATTAATGGAGTTAGGCGAAAGCCCACTTTCAACAAGCCAATGCTTAATAAATAGCGCCATGCCATAATTTAACTTCGACCAATCAAACTCATTAAAATTATCGCTACCGCTAAGCTTTTTGCAAATGCGCTTTATGGTTGCGCGACTATTCGTGACATTCACGCTTGAATCCAAGGTTAAAAAATAACTGTTTACGGGGTTTTCATAGAATGTTTTGTTATATGACTGCAAAATATATCCTTATTTCTATATAAAAAACGAATTTACGCTAAATATTGTAAACTGTTAAAAGTAGGTTGTTGTAACTGTAATGTTGTCGAGTTGTGCAAAAGTTACATTTAAAATTTAAAATACCGTGATTTAATGTGCGCTTATAGAGATAATAGCGTTTTAACTCCACCGCTAATCCTAGGCAATTTTGGACGCTAATCATGGTTGATGAACATCAATTTTCTCAATTACTTTTTTTATTAGATAAACTTAAATTTGAACTGAAAAAAGCGACGTTATGGAGTGAGCAAAAACCAACGACAGCAGCACTGCGCAGCACGCAACCGTTTTGCTGCGATACCTTAGCGTTAGAGCAGTGGTTACAGTTTATATTTATTGAACGATTAAGCGTATTGGTTGCAAATAAACTGCCATTACCAAAAAATATTGCAGTAAGCCCGATAGCTGAAGATGCTTTTAAATGTACAAATCAGCTAAAGGTCGTTGACGTTATTGCTGATATTGACGAATTACTTAGTGGTCAATTAGTACCAAGGTCTTGGCAAAGTAAAACCAATACAACAGAAAAGAATTTTATATCATGAACATTGAAAATGCTGGTGCGGTGATCCTTGAAAAGCCAGTTTTAAATATTTTATATCAAGATGAATATATCGTAGCAGTTGATAAACCTGCAGGGCTTTTTGTGCATCGTAGCTTTATGGATAAAGATGAAATTTATTTTGCATTACAGCTTGTTCGTGACCAAGTCGGGCAATATGTTTATCCGCTACATCGTCTTGATCGTCCAACTTCTGGTGTTTTGCTCTTTGCGCTAACGCAAGATGTTGCTCGTTTAATGGGACAAGCGTTTAGCGAACGGAATGTTCAAAAAACTTATTACGCATTAACGCGTGGTCACTTATTAGATAACGGCATTATTGATTATGCGCTAAAAGAAAAATTGGATGACTTAGGCGATAAAAATGTTAGTCGAGATAAAGAGCCTCAAAGCGCACAAACACACTATCAATCAGTCGCTACAGCGACTTTGCCGGTGCCTTTAGGTAAGTATCCTAGCATACGCTACTCTTTGATTAAATGTTTACCTCATACTGGGCGCCGCCATCAAATCCGTCGACATTTAGCCCATCTACGCCATCCTATTATTGGTGATATTAATTATGGTGATAATAAGCAAAATCCATTTTTTGGTGAACATTTTGGTTTTAAACGCTTGATGTTGATTGCTAAAGAATTATCGTTTGTTCATCCAATTACGGAGCAAAAGGTTACCATTACTGCTGAATTTGATGTGCAGTGGCATGCTGTATTTAATGAATTGAAATGGCAGGCGTTAGATATTTAATCCAAAGCAAAATGCGGGATACCTGATTATTTGTTGTCAGGTGGTAATTCAACTTCAAGCTAATTGTTAGATGAAGTTAGCGCCGACTGTTCAGGCCTACTTAGGACCGCTAATACGAACTGAGTTAAAGTCCTGTGCGATTAAATTACTGTAGCTATGTGATGCTCTTGATACTGATCCCTCTTCACTTTTCTGGCCCTTAATTTCAATGGCATCAACAAAATAAATATTTTGAAAATCATTTCGCTGTTCAGCAAAAGCTAACATCATTTGTTGATCTTGAGTTACCGGGCGATTTAACAAACTTAGCATTAAGTAATGATCTGACATTAGTGGCTTTTTCTCTATAGCAACTTTTGAAGTAGAGCTGCAGGCCGATAGAAGTGTCATTAAAAATATGGCGAAAACTAATGTTAATTTTTTCATAATGCTAATAGTGTTTAAGTATCTTAATACTGACTATTGCAAAGGGTTTGCCAATTGTGATTTTGGTATGAAATTAATTTATTGTTTAAGTCTTATAATTATTTATCAGTTTGATTTAAAAGTGAAAATTTTATTTTTATTACAATTGATATTGTGGAGGAATTGCATCAATTGCTATTTATATTGGCTGAAAAACACATCTTTTATATCTAGAAATATTTAGGCGTCAAAAAAGTAACGCTAAGCTTTGTGAAGTTTTAATAGACGATTAAACGCTTAAATCAAAGCGTTTAATCGTTTAATCGCATAATTGAAGAGTAAAATTTATTCTTCAGATACTGAGCGAAGTAAGGCATTAATACCGACTTTAGCACGAGTTTTTGCATCAACTTTCTTCACGATAATTGCGGCATATAAACTATAACTACCACATTTAGACGGTAAGTTACCTGGAACAACAACTGAGCCAGCAGGAACTCTGCCGTAGTGCGTTTCTCCGGTTTCACGGTCAAAAATGCGTGTACTTTGGCCAATATAAACGCCCATTGAAATAACAGCACCTTCTTCGATGACTACTCCTTCAACAATTTCTGAACGAGCACCAATAAAACAGTTATCTTCAATTATTGTTGGGCCAGCTTGCAACGGTTCAAGTACACCGCCAATACCAACGCCGCCAGATAAATGCACATTTTTACCAATTTGAGCACACGAGCCAACTGTTGCCCAGCCGTCAACCATACAACCTTCATCAACGTAAGCACCAATATTGACAAAGCTTGGCATTACTACAACATTCTTACCAATAAAAGTACCTGTACGAACTGATGCACCAGGTACAACTCTTACGCCGTCAGCTTCAAAATCAGCCTGAGTATAGTCAGTATATTTCATTGGTACTTTATCGAAAAACTTACTTTCTGCGCCGTCAATAACTTCGTTGTCCCAAATTCTAAAAGAAAGTAGCACAGCTTTTTTCAGCCATTGATGAACAACCCATTCACCGGCAATTTTTTCGGCAACACGTGCTGAACCGTTGTTCAATGCCGCCAATGCGTCAAGCACCGCTTGTTTTACTTCTGGTGATACGCTTGCTGGCGTAATATTCATGCGTTGTTCAAACGCTTGTTCAATAACTGTTTGTAATTCTGACATTTGGGCTTTCCTAATGGTTCAATTCTGAATAATTATTGGTGACTGTCGGCGAAAAGCATCACTTCTAATGCTTGCTCTTGCGCTTTTGTTAGTGCTTCATTGTCTGCATTTGACACGGTAAATACATCTTCAGCTTTTTCACCAAAAGTAGTGATTTTTGCCGAGTGTATTTGTAATTTACATTTTTGAAAAACAGCGGCAATGTTTGCTAATAAACCTGGATGGTCAAGTGCTACAATTTCTAGCATAGTACGGTTTTTGGTTGTACTTTCAATAAAGCTAACTTGTGTTTTAACTTTAAATTGTTTAAAGCGCTTTGCTAACGGCTTTGCCTTAATTCGACTTTTTTCAGAAGCCAAATTAGCGCTTAATGATTTAGCTAATGCCTTAGCGCGGTTACTATCAGTAATCGCTTTATGATGATTATCAAGCACCACAAACGTATTGGCAATATAACCAGTTTTACTGGTGGTAACTTTAGCGTCATGAATAGAGAGTTTTTTCGCCCCTAACAATGACACCATATTGAAAAATATATGAGGCTTGTCTTTGGTATAAACAAATACTTCAGTACCACCACGGTAGGGTATAGCACTAATTAGTACTAACGGCTTATCTTTACCATGTTGAACAATATGTTGGCAATGCCAAGCAATTTGCTCAGGTGAATAACGTAAGAAGTAATCTGCTTTAAACTCTTTCCAAAGTTGTTGCAATTGCTCATGGTCAATTTCTTGAACGTTTAATAATTCCAATGCTTGCTGTTGGTTTTCACGTATTTTGGCCCGTAAATCAACCGGTTTTTCTAGCCCACGTCTAAAGGCACGTTTAGCACTAAAATATAAGTCTTCAAGAAGGTTTGCTTTCCAACTATTCCACAGGCTTTCATTGGTAGCACGCATATCGGCAACGGTTAAACAATAAAGGTAGTCAAGGTGAGCTTCATCGCGAACGATTTCTGCAAAGGCTTTAATAACCTCAGGATCTGAGATATCTCGTCGTTGTGCAGTAACCGACATTAATAAATGTTGTTCAACTAACCAAGCGATCATACGGCCATCGTGATCACTTAGTTTGTGTACTTTAGCGAAATCTAGTGCGTCTGCAGCGCCAAGTTTGGCGTGATCACCACCACGACCTTTGGCTATGTCATGAAAGATTCCGGCAAAATAAAGTAGTTCAGGCTTACGTACTCGTTGTACTATTTTGCTACATAATGGGAATTCTTCATTATGTTCGGGTAAGCTAAATCTATAAAGATTTTTAAGCAGTCGGTAACTATGTTCATCAACTGAATAAGCGTGAAATAAGTCAAATTGCATTTGGCCAACGATATTACGCCATAGTGGTAAATAGGCGCCGATAATTGAATATCGATGCATTAAGGTAAATGCTAAACCTAAACCACGAGGATGCTTGATTAGTTCGACAAAAATTTCTCGGCAACGAGCATAGTCAATCATGCCTGAGACTAAGCGTCTGCGGGCATTACGCATTAAGCGTAAGGTATCAGGATGTAAGTCAGTAATTTCTTCATGTTCAGCGATCAGTAAAAATAACTCCATGATCATAGTTGAACGAGTAAACACACGTTTGTTAAGTGCTTTTATTTGGCCATCAATAATGACAAAGTCTTCGTTTATGTAGGTTTCTTTGCTGTGCTCTTTTTTATTTATAATAGCGTATTCAAAATGCTGTAGTAGCATTTTATTGAGCTCGGCCACGCGTGAAATAATTCGGAAGAAGCGCTTCATCATCCGTTCAATAGCGAGTTTACCGCCATCCCCAAAGCCCATCAACTCTGCTACGTCTGCTTGGTAGTCAAATAACAATCTGTTTTCATTACGACCAGCAATAAAATGCAAGGCACCGCGCATACGCCACAGATAATCTTGACACTCAAGCAGTTCGAAAAACTCATTGCTCGTTAAGTAGTTGTGATCAATTAACTGTTCGAGGGTATCGGCCATAAAATGACGTTTTGCTACCCAACCAATTGTTTGAATGTCACGTAAGCCGCCAGGATTAGCCTTTAAATTTGGCTCGAGAGTATAAGATGCACCATGGTATTGCTTGTGACGTTGATATTGTTCGTTTTGTTTTGCTAGAAAAAACTTTTCAGAAGTCCAAAAGCAATCTTCATTTAACAGCGGCTGTAAATGTGAAACCAGTGCTTCATTACCACATATTTGCCGCATTTCCATTAAGTTAGTGGCGATGGTGACATCATCTATTGCTTGTTTTAAACATTCTTTAACACTGCGAACACTGTGTCCGATATCCAGTTTTACATCCCATAGTTGGGTAATAAATGCCGAGATACTTTCTGCTAAGTCAACTGCTACACTTTCTTGTGTTAACAATAATATATCAACATCAGAATAGGGATGTAGTTCACGGCGACCATAACCACCAACTGCCACTAAACTAATTTGATATTCATCTAGGTGATGTTGGCACCAAAGCTTGGTGAGAATTAGGTCAACGTAATAGGCTCTTGCTGCAACGAGTGAGGTAATTTCACTGATTGGAAATTGTTCTTTTTGCCATTGCTGAAATTCTTGGCTTAGTGCGCAAATTTGTTGACTGGTTAATGTTGGAGCACTAACGGCGAGAGCGTCGATATATTGTTCTGGAATAATGTCGGATGTATTCAAAGATAAACTCTCATGTTCGCCAAGAAAAGGGTTTACTCATTAATTTAAATAAACCCAAGCTGTTAAGCCTTTTTAATAACGTTAGTAAAGTTTCACGTTACTAGTTGTGTAGCATTCTAGGAATAGTGTCATCTTTACGTAACGTCAGAATTTCACAACCCGTTTTTGTTACGACAACTGTGTGTTCCCATTGTGCTGATTTTTTACCGTCTAGCGTGTACACCGTCCAATTGTCTTCTTTATCAAGCAAAGTATTAGCTCGACCTAAGTTGATCATTGGCTCAACCGTAAAACACATGCCTTCAGCCATTTTTTCTTTATCATTATTTTTATAATGAACAATTTGCGGCTCTTCATGAAATTCTTTGCCAATACCGTGACCACAGTATTCTTTTACAATTGAATAGCGGCCAGATTTTTTAATGAATTTTTGAATTGCGGTGCCAATTTCACCAAAAGTGTTGCCCGGCTTAACTTTTTTAAGGCCTAGATATAAAGCTTCTTGGGTAATACGACATAAGCGATTATCTTCGGCAGAAGTTTCACCAATGAAAAACATTTTACTAGTATCGCCATGATAGCCATCTTTAATAACGGTGATATCTATATTAACAATGTCGCCATCAACTAGTGGTGTATCATTTGGGATACCATGACAAACAACGTGGTTAACTGAAGTACAAATTGACTTTGGAAAGCCATGATAATTTAAAGGTGCTGAGATTGCGCCTTGTACTTTATCAGTATATTCAGCACATAAGGTATTCAGCTCATCAGTCGTTACACCGGCTTTTACATGAGGTTCAATCATTTCCAATACATCTGCAGCAAGTTTTCCCGCAATTCTCATTTTTTCAATTTCTTGCTGATCTTTAATCGTAATTGTCATAAAACCTCAATATAACTGTATTTTTAATGTCGCTAGCGAAGATAACGTTGTTGATGTTTTTCGTCAAAAAGCCAAGCGCTAGTGTAAATAATTATTGTTCGTGATTTTACATGCTTTTTAGATTTTTCCCAATCGTAAAGCAAAAGATAAACTAATTAATTGTTGAAATAATAAAAAAGGCTGGAGGAAATTCAATTTTAGGCAAGAAAACAGGCTTTATCGTTTGGTAAAACCTGTTATTTTTTTGATATGTTCTTAATCAATATTACTTAAGATAAGTTTTCAAGTTCAAGTGTTACTGCGTCGACAATTGCATTTGGGTTTTCTAAATAAAGGTCGTGATTTAATAGCACCAAGTTTTCATTATAAGCAAGTAACATTGCAGGAATGGCTTGTGTGCCGATAATGTCTTGAATTTCAGTAATATCATGAATAGCAAACTCAGCGTCTTTTGTTAATTTGTTTACCTGTAAGCTTTTAGCCGGTGGCGACAATTTAAGTTCGTCAATTATTTCGCTAACACAGTCTTTGTCGGTTAATTCATTACCTAATACAAAGTGCGCATGCTGCAACTTAGTAAGTAGTTCAAACGCTGAACCCGTTGATTTGTTTTGTACCCAAGCCATCAAGTTTGCTACTAATGTTGAGTCTTTAGAATAATTAAGCGTATCCATGTAGTTAGGACCGAAAGGTACTTTACTAAATTCTTTTACGGCAGTAATAGTCGTAGGTGATACTTGGTTGTCACCATCGTAGTAGCTTACATGCATGGCTCTAAAGGTTATTGAAGGAAAGGCACTTAGTATCTTTTCGACAAGTACTGTTGAAGCATAGCTCCATGGGCAATGGCTATCGTAGATAAAGAAAAGTTCAGCATTTTGTGTATTTGATGACATGTGTTAACTAATTTAATGGAGAAATTATGCTAATTTTACCGTGCTAGTTTCAATTATCCTACCCCTGAATGCATAATTTCTTTTAATGAGGCTAATGTCAGCAAAAAACTGGTCAAATATCTCCCATTATGGTATAAAGTGCGCCGCTAAATCTTTTGTTAAATTCTTCCGAGAGTTTTCAACTGTTTTTAGCCTTAACCTGTATTGATTTAATTTTAAAAATTTTTCGATACATTAAAACTAAACTCACATACATCTAGCAAAGGTATACCGGGGTGCTCAGCGAATTTGTCTTCCGACAAAACGCAATAAGGGTCGTGTATATTGGATGTATGAACGCTTAACCCCACAAAGGAAAAAACATGCCAAACGTTTCTATGCGCGATATGCTTAAAGCAGGTGTTCACTTCGGTCACAAAACTCGTTACTGGAACCCAAAAATGAAATCATACATTTTTGGCGCTCGCGATAAAGTTCATATCATCAACCTTGAACAAACTGTTCCAATGTTCAACGAAGCTCTTGCTGTATTAAGCAACGTTTCTTCGAAGAAAGGTAAAGTTTTATTCGTAGGTACTAAACGCGCTGCAAGCGATGCTGTAAAAGATGCAGCAATTAAATGTGATCAATTCTTCGTAAATCACCGTTGGTTAGGTGGTATGTTGACTAACTGGAAAACAGTTCGTCAATCAATCAAACGTCTAAAAGATCTTGAAGCTCAAAGCTCTGACGGTACTTTTGAAGCGCTTACTAAGAAAGAAGCGTTAATGCGTACTCGTGAAATGGAAAAACTTGAGAAAAGCCTTGGTGGTATCAAAAACATGGGTGGTTTACCTGACGTTTTATTCATCATTGATGCTGATCACGAGCACATTTCTATTAAAGAAGCTAACAACTTAGGCATTCCAGTAATTTCTGTAGTTGATACAAACTCAAACCCAGATGGCGTTGACTACATCGTTCCAGGTAACGATGATGCGATTCGCGCTGTGACTTTATACTTGGATTCAGCTGCAAACGCTGTTCTAGAAGGTCGTGAGCAAAACATCGCAGTACAAGCTGAAAAAGACGGTTTTGTTGAAGCTGAATAATTTCAGTTTTTAACACGCCTTTTATTTTGCTATTGCCACAACCTTATTGTGTTGTGGCAATTACTGACATTTATATTTATTGAGGAATAAACTCATGGCAATTACTGCTGCACAAGTTAAAGAATTACGTGAACGCACAGCTGCGGGCATGATGGATTGTAAAAAAGCTTTACAAGAAGCTAATGGCGACATGGATCTTGCAATTGAAAATATGCGCAAGAACGGTCAAGCTAAAGCGGCTAAAAAAGCGGGTAACATCGCTGCTGAAGGTCAAATCATCATTAAAGATGGCGCATTAGTTGAAGTTAACTGTCAAACTGACTTCGTAGCAAAAGATGATAACTTTTTAGCATTTGCTAACAAAGTTGCTGATGCTGCTGCTGCTGAAAAGCTTTCTATTGAAGACTTACAAGCTAAGTTTGAAGAAGAGCGTATTGCACTAGTTACTAAAATCGGTGAAAACATCAATGTTCGTCGTGTAGCTTATGTTGAAGGTACTGCATTAGCTTCATACAAGCACGGTGCTACTATCGGTGTTGTTGTTGCGGGTGAAGGTGATGCTGAATCACTTAAGCACATTGCAATGCACGTTGCTGCAAGCAAGCCAGAATTCTTAACTCCTGATGACGTTCCAGCTGATGTTGTTGCTAACGAAAAGCGTATTCAAATCGAAATGGCGATGAACGAAGGCAAGCCTGAAGAAATCGCTGAGAAGATGGTTACTGGCCGTATGAAGAAATTCACTGGTGAAGTATCTCTAACTGGTCAAGCTTTCATCATGGAGCCTAAGAAAACTGTTGGCGCTATTTTGAAAGAAAAAGGCTTAACAATTTCTTCTTTTGTTCGTTTAGAAGTTGGTGAAGGTATTGAGAAGAAAGAAGAAGATTTTGCTGCTGAAGTAGAAGCACAAATCGCTGCAGCTAAAGGCTAATTCATTTGATGAATTATTGCTTAATGCAACTTTCTTAAAAAAAGCGCCTAGTGATGGCGCTTTTTTTATAGCTAAAATTTACGGAAATTGCGTAACTACTTAAAGTTTTGATTGAATATTGAACAGTGCCTCGGTGGTATTGTAAAGATAAGCACGGTCTACCATAGACTTTTTTCATATTAGGCTTTCGATAAGCTGCTAAACGTACTAAAATAGCTGCGGTCGATCAGACCTAGGCTATTTTAATTAAAAAATTCTGAAGGAATGTTTATTACATGAGCATCAATCCCAAACCAACTTATCGTCGAATCCTTTTAAAACTTAGTGGTGAAGCCCTAATGGGTGAAGAAGGTTTTGGCATAGATCCAAAAGTTTTGGATCGTATGGCACAAGAAATTAAAGAATTAATCGAAATGGGTATTCAAGTCGGCCTTGTTATTGGCGGCGGTAACTTGTTTCGTGGTAAAGGTTTGGCTGAAGCGGGCATGAATCGTGTTGTTGGTGATCAAATGGGAATGCTAGCAACAGTAATGAATGGTTTAGCGATGCGCGATGCACTTCACAGAGCCTTTGTTAATACACGTTTAATGTCTGCTATTGATTTAGCAGGTGTATGTGATCGTTATAACTGGGCTGAGGCTATCAGTTTATTAAAGTCGGGCCGTGTTGTGATATTTAGTGCTGGAACAGGTAATCCATTTTTTACCACAGATTCTGCCGCATGTTTACGTGGCATCGAAATTGAAGCTGATGTTGTACTTAAAGCAACAAAAGTTGATGGTATTTATTCAGAAGACCCAGTTGCGAATCCTGAAGCAACTTTATATAGTCATTTGACTTACCAAGAAGTGCTAGAAAAAGAATTACAAGTGATGGATTTAGCCGCATTTACCTTAGCGCGTGATCACAGCATGCCACTTCGTGTATTTAATATGAATAAGCCTGGTGCATTAAAATCAGTCGTTATGGGTGGTGAAGAAGGTACAACTATCGACCACGCTGAAAATTTAAATTAATTATTGCAGGAATAAAAAAGTGATAGACGAAATAAAGCAAGACGCTCAAGAAAGAATGGCGAAGAGCATAGAGTCATTAAAAATTAGTTTAAACAAGGTTCGTACAGGTCGTGCACATCGCTCACTGTTAGATAACATTGTTGTTGAATATTACGGGATGGATACACCGCTAAATCAAGTGGGTAACATTTCAGTTCCTGACGCACGTACTTTAGCTATTACCGTTTTTGATAAAGGTATGATTGGTGCGGTGGAAAAGGCAATTTTAAAGTCAGATTTAGGCTTAAACCCATCATCACAAGGTACGTTAATTCGCATTCCATTACCGGCATTAACGGAAGAGCGTCGTAAAGACTTAGTGAAAGTTGTACGTGGTGAAGCGGAAGGCGGTAAGGTTGCTATTCGTAATATTCGCCGTGATGCTAACTCAGATATTAAAACGTTAAACAAAGAAAAAGAAATCAGTGACGATGAAATGCATCAAGCTGAAGATGACGTGCAAAAAATCACTGACACATTTATTAAACAAGTTGATGAAGTTTTGAACGTTAAAGAGAAGGAATTAATGGAAATTTAATATTTTCATTGCTTAATCAACGACGCCGTAGATAATGACTACGGCGTTTTTGCATATAAAGGTTAAAGTTTTAATGGATAAGTACACAGCGGGGAATATGTGAGTATTGCGGACATAAAAAGCAATCAAGTGATGGAAGACATCGTTAAGGTTCCTCAACATGTTGCTATTATTATGGATGGTAACGGACGTTGGGCTCAATTACGTGGTAAGAAGCGCGTAGTTGGTCATAAGTCTGGCGTTGAGTCGGTAAGATCTTCTGTATCTGCAGCTGCTAAGAATGGCGTTAAAGCATTAACTTTGTTTGCTTTTAGTAGTGAAAACTGGCAGCGCCCAGAGAAAGAAGTTAGTGTTTTGATGGATTTATTTATGTTTGTGTTAACTCGAGAAGTTAAACGCTTACATAAAAATGGTATTAAATTTAGTGTTATTGGCGATTTAAGTAAGTTTTCACCGAAATTACAGAAAATGATTTCAGACTCTGTAGCGTTAACTGCTAATAATACTGGTATGGTGTTATCTATTGCCGCAAATTATGGTGGACGTTGGGACATTACCCATGCTGCTAAAAAGTTAGCTGAAAAAGTTGCTAAACAAGAAATTTCAGCAAGCGATATTACTGAAGAGTCACTTAACGAACATACAAGTTTGGCAGGGTTACCTGAACTGGATTTGTTAATACGTACGGGTGGAGATTTCCGCATAAGTAATTTTCTGTTATGGCAAGCAGCCTATGCTGAATTCTATTTTACCGATGTTTTATGGCCTGACTTTAATGAAGAAGAATTTACCAAAGCGATTATGCAGTTTGATTTACGTGAACGACGTTTTGGTCAAACTGGTGAACAAGTAACTAATAATTAAAATAAATACTAAACGTAATTTAAGGATTCCCGTTTGTTAATACAACGTATAATAACCGCTTTATTACTTGCCCCCGCTGCTATTTGGGCAATTTTTTACTTATCGCTGCCTAGTTTTGCTGCAGTTATTTTAGTCGTTATGGCCATTGGAGCTTGGGAGTGGGGACCTTTGATGGGCTTCCCTAATAAGCGTCGTCGATTGGCTTTTGTCGGTGTTTCGGTTTTACTCATTGCCGCTCTTTGGTATATGTTGCCAATTGAACACTTATGGCAAGCGCCAAAACAGCTACTTAATCAAGTTAACCTTGTGTTGTGGCTCGCTGTTGCGTGGTGGTTGCTGTCTGCAGGTTTAACTTTCTTATACCCTCGTTGTAGCTCTTTTTGGTCAAGTCATCGCTCAGTAAGAGGAATTTTCGGTTGGTTAACGCTAGTACCAACTTGGTTAGCTTTTATGGTACTTAGAAGTAGCGAGTATACAACTGATAGCTACCACGGCGCGCAATTATTAATGGTTTTATTTTTAATGGTTTGGAGTGCTGATATTGGTGCTTATTTCGTTGGTAAATCTATTGGTAAGCGAAAGTTGTTACCCAATGTTAGTCCAGGAAAAACCCTCGAAGGCTTTTTAGGTGGGGTATTTTTTGCCTGTCTTATGGTTTTATTAGCAGGTTATTTTATTGGCTGGACTGCTGAGCAATACCGAGTCGTGATACCTGTGACGATGCTAATTACGACTATTTCTGTATTAGGTGATTTAAATGAAAGCATGTTTAAGCGCCAAGCAGGAGTTAAAGATAGTGGTAGTATTTTACCTGGTCATGGCGGGATTTTAGACCGTATAGACAGCTTAACAGCTACTACACCAATTTATGCTTTATGCTATGCATATTTAGGTTGGTAAAGTAAATGCAAAAACAAACGTTATGTATATTGGGTTCTACGGGCTCAATTGGTAAGAGTACGCTTGATGTTGTGCGCTTACATCCTGAAAAGTTTGATATTGTAAGTTTGTCAGCAAATGCTAGTGTCGACCTAATGTTTGCCCAATGCCGGGAGTTTCGTCCTGAAAACGTCGTAATGGTTTCTAAACTACATGCTGATACATTAGTTCATAAATTAGCAGAAATTGGTTTAAGCGAAATTGAAGTACTTTCTGGTACTGAGGCATTAGAAGATATTGCCAAGTCGTCTACAAGTACAACGGTTATGGCAGCCATTGTTGGTGCTTCAGGCTTATTACCAACATTAGCGGCAGTAAACGCCGGTAAAAAAGTACTACTAGCCAACAAAGAAGCATTAGTGACATCAGGTGCAATCTTTATTGATGCAGTAAAAAAATCTGGCGCTCAGTTATTGCCTATTGATAGCGAACACAACGCTATATTTCAATGTTTGCCGCTAACGGCACAGCAACAACCGGGTTATTGTGACCTTAATGATAATGGTGTTAGCAAAATACTGTTAACTGGCTCTGGTGGCCCATTCAGAACTTGGAAAAATGCTGATTTAAGCGATGTTACTCCTGCACAAGCGTGTGCCCATCCTAATTGGGATATGGGCAGAAAAATTTCTGTTGATTCAGCCACTATGATGAATAAGGGCCTCGAATTTATTGAAGCTAAATGGCTTTTTAATGTCGAAGCTGATGATATACAAGTGGTTTTACATCCACAAAGTACTATCCATTCAATGGTGCAATATAAAGATGGCTCAGTATTAGCACAAATGGGTAATCCTGATATGCGCACGCCTATCGCACATGCATTAAGTTTTCCGCAACGTATTGAATCTGGTGTCGAACCATTAGACTTCTTCTCAACTAAATCATTTGAATTTCAAGACGTGGATTATGTTAAATATCCAAACTTGAAATTGGCTATTGACGCCTGTAAACAAGGGCAAGGAGCATGCACTGCACTTAACGCAGCTAATGAAATTGCTGTTGATGCTTTTTTGAACGAAAAAATTAAATTCACCGATATTGTGAAAATAAATGAAACTTCTGTGAATAAATTTGTCTCAGAAAAGGTGGTAACAATAGAAGATGTTATCACTTTGGATCAAAAGGTAAGAGTATTTGCTCAATCCTTGTTGGAAAATAATGAATTAGTAGGGCAGTTATAGCGTGACCATATGTTAGAGTTTTTTTGGAATTTAGCCTCTTTTGTTGTTGCTTTAGGGGTATTGATTACCGTTCATGAATATGGTCATTTCTGGGTTGCTCGCAAGAATGGCGTGCAAGTAGAGCGTTTCTCCGTTGGTTTCGGTAAAGTGCTGTGGCGTAAAGTCGATAAGTGCGGTACTGAATTTGTTATTGCGATGATTCCGTTAGGAGGTTACGTCAAAATGCTCGATAGTAGAGTAGATGACGTGAGTGATAGTCAACGTAATAGAACATTCAATGATAAGTCGGTATATCAGCGGATAGCGATTATAGCTGCAGGCCCCTTGGCAAATTTTGCTTTTGCTATTTTAGCCTTTTATTTAATGTTTCTTATTGGCGTTCCCAGCGTAAAACCAATTGTTGGCGATATAGAAATAAATTCAATTGCCGCAAAAGCATCACTTCCAACAAATAGTGAAATTATTGCAATAAATGAAAATGCAACGGTAGACTGGCAAGATGTAAATTTAGCCTTAGTCAGTGCTATTGGCGATGAACAAGTTGTTATAACCGTTAAACCTAAAGGCAGTGCTTCAAATAAGAAGTTTTATTTGAACACCAATGAATGGCTATTTTCTCCAGACAAAGAGTCTGCCATTGCAAGTTTAGGCATAAATCCATTTCGCGCTGTTGCTCAAGCAAAATTAGCCGTGATTGGTAAGAGCAGCCCAGCTGAGAAAGCAGGCTTGAAAATTGGAGATGAGTTAATTTCAATTGCCGACGAGAGAATCAATGGTAGTTGGCAAAAATTTTCTGAACAAATCAAGCTTTATCCTGATAAAACAGTGCGCGTAACGGTTTTACGAAATGGTGTAATAACAGAGCTAATGGTAAAACCAGAGGCTAAAAAATATAAAGAAAAAGTTGTTGGCTTTTTAGGTGTTCAGCCTGTTTCTGAACCTTACCCTGAAGAGTATTTATTTGAGCAGTCTTATGGTCCTATTTCCGCAATAGAAGAAAGTGTTAATAAAACGTGGAATTTAGTGGTATTGAGCTTTGACATGATTGGTAAGTTAATTACGGGTGATGTTTCAGTGAAAAACTTAAGTGGTCCCATTTCAATAGCACAAGGTGCAGGCAGCAGTGCTAATTATGGCTTTGTTTACTTTTTAGGCTTTTTAGCCTTAATCAGTATCAACTTGGGTATTATTAATCTTTTACCTTTACCTGTGTTAGATGGAGGCCATTTATTTTACTATGTTATAGAGCTTTTTACAGGGAAACCTGTACCGGAAAAAATACAAGAAATAGGTTTTAAATTTGGTACTATAGCGTTACTAAGCTTGATGAGTATCGCCATATTTAACGATTTATCGCGATTATAACTAAAAGAAGTATAAAGTTAATATTATATGATTATTAAAAAAATTGCCCTGGCGGTATTATTAGGTAGTTTGGGAACTTCGGTACAAGCGGCCGATGATTTTCAAGTAGAAGACATCGAAGTTAAAGGTTTACAGCGAGTTGCACTAGGTGCGGCCTTAACGCATATCCCATTTAATGTTGGTGATAACTTGAATGAATTTCGAGTATCCCAATCAATTAAAGCACTATATAAATCGGGCCATTTTAGTGATGTTGCGGTTTCACGAGATGGTAATACCGTTATTTATCGCGTTCGTGAAAGAGCGACTATTAGTGCTATTACTTTTGATGGGAATAAAGACTTAAAAGAAGAGCAATTAACCGAAAGTCTTGATGGAAGTGATATCCGTGTTGGTGAAACATTGGATATGACGGTAATTTCCGGTATTGAAGTGGGGTTAGAAGACTTTTATCACAGTGTCGGTAAATATAATGCTGATGTAAAAGCAGATGTTGTTCATTTGCCACGCAACCGTGTAAATATTAATTTTACTTTTAATGAAGGTGACGCTGCTGCCATTGAACAAATTAATATTGTTGGTAATGAAAAGTTTTCTGATGCAGAACTTCTTGAGCGCATAGAATTAACTTATGACTCTCCTTGGTGGGACTTTATGGCGCAAGATCGCTATCAAAAGCAAACACTGCAAGGAGATATGGAAACGATTAAAAGTTATTATCTAGACCGTGGTTATCTGCAATATAAAGTTGATTCTACCCAAGTGTCGATGACACCGGATAAAAAAGCTGTTTATATTTCCCTTAATGTTACTGAAGGCGAAGTTTACACCGTTAGTGAAGTTGATTTTATTGGCGATATGGCAGGCTTTGAAGAAACAATACGTGCCATTACTCCAATTAAAACAGAAGAGCTTTATAACGGCGCTCTCGTTACTTATTCAGAAGAATTAATCAGTAAGTTTTTAGGGCGTTATGGCTATGCATATCCGAAAGTTGTTACCATCCCGGAAATCAATGAAGAAGACAAAACGGTTAAATTAGTATTATCTGTAGATCCAGGTAAGCGTGTTTACGTTAATCGTATTAATTTTAAAGGTAATCATGTAACTGCGGAGCATGTTTTACGTCGAGAAATGCGTCAAATGGAAGGTGCTTGGCTGTCGAATAATTTGGTAGAAGGTTCAAAAGCTTGGTTACAACGACTCCCTTATATGGAGACAGTCGAATTTGAAACCAACCAGTTACCAGGTGAAGATGACCTTGTTGATATCGATTTTGAAGTAAAAGAACAACCTTCTGGTTCATTTACTGCAGGTATTGGTTATGGCTCAACTACGCAATTAAGTTTGAATGCGGGTATTCAACAAAATAACTTCTTGGGTACAGGTAATCGCTTAGGTTTTAATATTAACACTTCAAGCTACTCTAAAAGTGCGAGTGTTTCCTATACGGATCCCTATTTTACTGTTGATGGTGTTTCACTCGGTGGGAATATATTTTATCAGGAGTTCGATGCGGGAAATGCCAATTTAGTTGAGTATAATAATAAAACTTATGGTGTCGGTATGACACTAGGTTTCCCAATTAATGAGTATGTTCGTTTAAGTTTCGGTATTGGTTACAAAAGTAATGGTATTACTCGTTTAGAAACATATGAGCAGATTCAAAAATTTTACGAACTATATTCTGATCCTAATGATCCTGATGGCGGATTAGAATTCGAGAACTTTGATCTTAGTGCCTCAATTTCACGCTCGACATTAAACCGAGGTACATTCCCTACAGACGGTTCTCAACAAAGCTTGTCGTATAAAATGACTACACCGAATTCGGATGTAAACTACTTTAAAATTAATTTGGATACTAAGTGGTATTTTCCGCTGACGCGCGATCAGCGATGGACCGTATTAGCTAAGTTTCAACTTGGTTATGGTAATGGCTATGGTTCAGTTGACGGTAATGATCAAATACTACCATTTTGGGAAAACTTTAGAGCGGGTGGTTCAGGTACATTGAGAGGGTTTGAATCAAATATTGTTGGTCCTCGTGCAATATATAGACGTCCTACATCAATAGGATCGCCTGATCCGGTTGACGGCAGCAGTAGTTGTTGTTTAGGACCTGATCATGATTATATACAAACATCCACTCGTTCAGTTGGTGGTAATGCCATTGCTATAGCAGGGCTTGAGCTTATTGTTCCAACGCCATTTTTAGATGAAGGTTATTCTAATAGTGTACGTAGTAGTCTCTTCATTGATGCGGGTAATGTTTGGGATACAGAGTTTAGCTTAGCGGACTACGAAGACCTAGCACAAGTAGAATTTGATAAAATTGCAGATTACTCTGATGTCGGTCGCTATCGCGCGTCAGCAGGTATTTCTGTGCAGTGGTTGTCACCAATGGGACCGATGATTTTTAGTTTTGCTAAAACTTTAAAAGAAGAAGAGGGTGATGACACTGAGTTCTTTAGCTTCAATATTGGTCAAACATTCTAAATAAAATTGAGTAAGAGCCCTATAAATAACGAAAATGACGACCTTTTTCGTTTTGGGCTTGAACCAAGCAACTTGAAACGGTATAACTACCGCATAATAAAATAATATAGAAAATATTGGAAAATATTTCAGGAGTAGAAATTGAATAAATTGATTAAATCTATCGTAATGACCACTGCGGCTTCAGGCTTTTTATTAGCAAGTTCAGCAATGGCTGCAGATCAGAAAATAGCTGTAGTAAATTTTCAAGAAGTCATGGGTAAAATACCTCAAACTGCTGCAGTTATGAAAAGCTTGGAAGAAGAGTTTAAAGATGACAAAGCGGTACTTGCTCAGTTAGAACAAGATATTAAATATCAACAAGAAAAAAAGAAGCGTGATGGCTCTTTAATGAGTGCGAAGGAAATTGAAGATTTAGACGCGAAAATTGGTACTCTTTTTCAAGACTACCAAGTTAAAGGTAAAGCGTTTCAACAAAAAACTGGCGTTCGAAAAAATGAAGAGCAAAACAAAATTGTCGCTTTAGTACGCCAAGCAATTGATAATATTGCCGCTAAAGGTGATTATGATTTAGTACTTGAACAAAGTGCTGTTGTTTACTCTAAGCCTGATAGCACAATTACAGCTGAAGTAGTAAAGCAAGTTAGTAAACTTAATTAGTTCTTCTTTTCTTATTTGATGGAGTAAATTAAATTTTACTTCCTTTGCTACCTTATTTTAATATTCCGAATCACTTTGATTCGGAATATTGCGTTTAGCCCTTTGATGGTAAACGTTCACCTTTCAATCTATGCTGTAGATTAGACTTAACAAGAAGTTACTATTTATGAGTTATAAACTCGCAGAAATCGCAAATAAAATAGGTGCTGTTGTCCACGGCGATGGGCAATGCGAAATAGAAAGTATTGCGACTTTAAATACTGCTCAAATTGGTCAAATAGCTTTTTTAGCAAATAGTAAATATAGTGATCAACTTACCACGACAAGTGCTAGCGCTGTTATCATTTCTAGTAAAGAGCTTGAAAATTGCCATACCAATGCTTTAGTTATGGATAATCCATACATGGGTTATGCGTTAGTTGCACAGTTACTAGATACAACACCTAAGCCAGCAAACTCTATTCATGCTTCTGTAATTATTGATGAGAGTGTTACTTTAGGTGAAAACGTTACGATAGCCGCTAATGTAGTAATCGAAGCCGGTGTAGTTATTGGTGATAATGTCAGTATTGGTGCGGGCTCTTTTATAGGCATAGGGGCAAAAATTGGCACCAACACATTAGTTTGGTCAAATGTTAGCATCTACCATTGTGTTGAAATTGGTATGAATTGCTCAGTACATGCAAATACGGTTATCGGAGCTGATGGCTTCGGTTATGCAAATGATAAAGGTAAATGGGTAAAAATTCCGCAGCTCGGTACAGTCATTATTGGTAATAATGTTGAAATTGGCGCTAGCACGACAATTGATAGAGGCGCTTTAGAAAATACTATTATCAAAGCTGGGGTGATACTCGATAACCAAATACAGATTGCCCACAACGTTGAAATCGGCGAAAATACCGCTATTGCAGCATGTAGTGTTATTGCTGGTAGTACGACTATCGGAAAAAATTGTATTATTGCTGGGCTAGTTGGCATTAACGGGCATATTGAAATAGGTGATGGTTGTGTATTCACCGGTATGACTATGGTTACTAAGTCAATGAATAAACCAGGTGTCTATTCATCAGGAATGCCTTGTCAGCCAAATAAAGAATGGCACAAGAACAACGCTCGCATTCGAAAATTAGAAGCATTAACTAAGCGTGTGGCTAATGTAGAAAAAGAAATGACAACCGATAAAGATTAAGTGACTTGTCATTATCGTTATGAAAATTAAGGAATAAATCTTGGAAGCGCAAAAAAACATTATTGATGTAGAAGAAATAAAAACACTTATCCCACATCGTTACCCTTTTCTATTGGTGGATCGTGTACTTGATTACACACCTGGTAAGTCTATTCATGCAATAAAGAATGTTACGGTTAATGAACCTGCATTTATGGGGCACTTCCCTAGTTACTCTATATTCCCTGGTGTTTTGATTCTTGAAGCACTTGCACAAGCAAGTGGTATTCTTGGTTTTAAATCGGTTGAAGATAAAAATGAAGGAGAGCTGTTTTTATTTGCTTCAATCGATAAAGCTAAATTTAAAAAACCGGTACATCCTGGTGACACAATGCATCTGCATTTAGAGTTTGTTAAAGAGCGCCGTGGTATGTGGAAGTTTTATGGCGAAGCACGGGTTGACGGTAAAGTTGTCTGCTCAGCTGATCTTATGTGTGCAAGAAGAGCATTATAATATGGCTGATTCATTGATTCACCCGCAAGCGATAATTGAAGATGGCGCTATCATTGGTGCTAATGTAAAAATTGGCCCTTGGACATATGTTGCGGCCAATGTAGTTATTGGTGATGATTGCGAAATTAGTTCCCATGTCGTAATCAATGGCCCAACTAAAATGGGCAAAGGCAATCGTATTTTCCAATTCGCTTCAATTGGTGAAGATGGCCAAGATTTGAAATATGCCGGTGAACCAACTGAATTGGTGATCGGAGACAATAATACTTTTCGAGAATATTGCACCGTCCATCGCGGTACAATTCAAGACCAAAGCCTAACGCAAATTGGCAGTAATAATTTATTTATGGCTTATACGCATATTGCTCACGATTGTATGATTGGAAGCAATTGTATTATGGCTAATGGTGCGTCCATTGCCGGTCATGTTCATGTCGGTAATCATGCGATTATAGGTGGTATGACAGGCGTTCATCAATTTTGTCATATTGGCGACCATAGCTTTGTTGGTGCTAACTCTTTAATACTAAAAGATATTCCTCCTTATGTGATGGCCTCTGGACAACCGGCTAAACCTTTTGGTTTGAATAGTGAAGGTTTGAAACGTCGAGGTTTTGATAAAGACGTAATCCTGCATATTAAACGTGCTTATAAATCTGTTTATCGTCAAGGCTTAACAGTTGACGAAGCATTAGCTAAAATTGATGAAACTAATCATAATATGCCTGAGTTAACGGTTTTTACTAACTTTATTAAAAACTCTAGTCGCGGCATTATTCGCTAATATTATGCCAGCAAAAGAGAGTTCTACGTTGATATCTGAAAGCGAAATATTAGTAAGCCAAGAAAATAATAGTGACAAGCAAACTTTTGCCATAGTTGTTGGCGAACACTCTGGTGATACATTGGGTGCAGGCCTGATGCAGCAATTGCTTAATTCCTATCCACAAGCCGAGTTTATTGGTATTGGTGGACCAAAAATGCAAGCGTTGGGTTTTAATAGCTTATTCGATATGGATGAGTTATCTGTTATGGGTGTTTTCGAAGTGCTAGGGCGACTGCGCCGATTGCTTCATATTCGCAAATCACTGACCGACTACTTCTCAGCGAACAAACCAAGTGTTTTTATTGGTATTGACGCACCAGATTTCAATATTACTTTGGAAGAAAGATTAAAGGCGCAGGCAATTAAAACTATTCATTATGTTAGTCCGTCGGTATGGGCATGGCGTGAGAAGCGTGTTTTTAAAATTGCTAAAGCAACCAATATGGTTTTGTCATTATTGCCTTTTGAAAAAGCATTTTATGATAAACATCAGGTGCCTTGTACCTTTGTTGGTCATTCGTTAGCAGATGATATTCCTATGAACTCTGATAAAGCGGCTGCACGAAATTCACTTGGCTTGTCTGAGTCGGCAACAATTCTTGCATTAATGCCAGGTAGTCGAGGTGGCGAATTATCTCGATTAGTTGAACCATTTTTATTAACCGCTAAAAAGTTATTATTAAATAAGCCTGAGCATATTAAAGAGTTACTGTTTGTTGTCCCTATGATCAGTGAAAAACGCGCTGAGCAATTTAAAGAGCTACATAAAAAATTTGCTCCTGAGATTGCGGTCAATATTATTATTGGCGAAACGCAAAAAGTAATGGCGGCAAGTGATTGTTTGTTAACGGCATCAGGCACAGTTACATTAGAAGCTGCACTGGTGAAACGCCCTATGGTGATTTGTTATAAATTTAACCCGCTGACTTACCATATGTTCAAAGGTTTTGTGAAATTGAAGTGGTTCTCTTTACCTAATTTACTTGCTAATAAATCACTTGTACCTGAGTTACTGCAGGGGCAAGTCACAGTAGATAATATTATCCCCTTAGTGGAAGAGCGTTTGTACCAAGATCAATCAGCCTTAAATCAGGCTTTTACTACTATTCACCAAACACTTAAGCAAGATGCGAGTAAACAAGCGGCAAATGCCGTCATTGATTTATTATAATATTGGTCGTGAATTATTATGCCTGCTGTAAAAAAAAGTTTTGAACCGTTTGAATACCCTGTGGCTTATTGCATCGCTGGTGTCGATGAAGTAGGGCGCGGGCCATTAGTTGGCGATGTAGTTACTGCTGCAGTAATTTTAGACCCTGAAAATCCTATTGAGGGATTGATGGATTCAAAAAAACTCTCCGAAAAGAAAAGACAGTTATTGTCGGTTGAAATCAAGCAGCATGCCATTGCTTGGTCAATTGGTCGAGCAAACCCTGAAGAAATAGACACCTTAAATATTCTTCATGCAACTATGCTTGCTATGCAACGTGCTGTACTTGGCTTAAAGGTTTTACCTGACTATGTACTGGTCGATGGTAACCGTTGTCCGACATTTGCTGCAGAAGGCGGTAATATTGCCAGTCAAAGCGTCGTAAAAGGTGATGCGAGAGTTGCAGAAATTAGTGCTGCATCTATTTTGGCTAAAGTCGCACGCGATGATGAAATGATTGCTTTAGATAAATTGCACCCAGAATATGGTTTTGCCCAGCATAAAGGTTACCCAACCAAAGCACATTTAGAAAAAATCATTGAGTACGGTGTTTTAGATAATTACCGTCGAAGCTTTAAACCTGTAGCAAATGTTATTGCTAATTCAGCCAGCAATCATAAAAATAATTAGAGTCATTAATGTCTGAAACTGATCATTCACTTGCCGTAATCGAAGCTACTGATGTTGCAGCATCAAGCGATCCCAAATTTATTCATCTTAGAGTCCATAGCGATTACTCAATGTGTGATGGCTTAAAAAAAGTTAAGCCTATTGTCGCTAAAGCTGCGGACTTAAATATGCCAGCGTTGGCATTAACCGACCAAACCAACTTGTGTGGTCTCGTTAAATATTACCATGCGGCACATGGCGCTGGTATTAAGCCTATTATCGGTTGTGATTTTTGGGTGAAAAGTGACGAGTTAGGTGATGAATTATCACGGCTAGTGATTTTAACAACAAATAACGTTGGCTATAAAAATATTACTGAGCTGATCTCAAAAGCTTATTTACGTGGTCACATTCAAGGTAAAGCAGTATTAGATAAGAACTGGTTAATTGAACATGCACATGGACTTATTCTGCTTTCTGGTGGTCGAGAAGGCGATGTTGGTAAAGCCTTATTAAAAGGCAATGTAGAATTTGTCGATGAAATGCTAAGCTTTTATCAGCAATACTTCCCCAATTGCTACTACCTAGAATTGATCCGTACTGGCCGCAGTGATGAAGAAAATTATTTACATTTAGCCGTAGATCTCGCCTCTCGTTATGATTTGCCACTGGTTGCCACTAATGAAGTGATGTTTTTAAGTCCTGAAGATTTTGACGCCCATGAAATTAGGGTCGCTATTCATGATGGCTTTACCTTAGATGATAAACGTCGTCCTAGAAAGTACAGTAAAGAGCAGTACCTGCGCAGTGAAGAGGAAATGCTGGAGCTTTTTGCTGATATTCCAGAAGCGCTAGAGAACTCGGTAGAGATAGCTAAACGATGTAATGTAACAGTCACTTTAGGCGAATATGTTTTACCAGACTTTCCAACGGAAGGTTTATCAATTGAAGATTTCTTGGTTAAAGTGTCAGAAGAAGGTTTGCAGGAGCGTTTAGAATTTTTATTTGATAAAGACGCGCCAGACTTCGCTGAAAAACGTAAACCTTACGATGAACGTTTAGCTATTGAGCTGAAAGTTATCAATAACATGGGGTTCCCTGGTTACTTCTTGATTGTAATGGAGTTTATTCAATGGAGTAAAGATAACAATATTCCTGTCGGGCCAGGTCGTGGCTCTGGTGCCGGATCATTAGTGGCTTACGCGCAAAAAATAACCGATTTAGACCCACTAGAATATGATTTACTGTTTGAGCGCTTCTTAAACCCTGAACGTGTTTCAATGCCTGATTTCGATGTCGACTTTTGTATGGACAGACGAGATGAGGTAATTGACCATACTGCAGAGTTATATGGCCGTGACGCCGTATCACAAATTATTACCTTTGGTACTATGGCCGCAAAAGCGGTTATTCGAGATGTTGGCCGTGTACTAGGTCATCCTTATGGCTTTGTTGACCGCATATCAAAATTAATTCCGCCAACACCGGGCATGACCTTAGCGAAAGCCTTTGAGGAAGAGCCAAAACTACCTGAAGTGTACGCGCAAGACAGTGATGTAAAAGATCTTATTGATATGTGCCGTATCTTAGAAGGTACAACACGTAATGCTGGTAAACATGCCGGTGGTGTGGTTATTTCACCAACCACCATTACTGACTTTGCCCCACTATATTGTGATGAAGAGGGTAAAAACCCGGTTACGCAATTTGACAAAAATGATGTTGAAGATGCTGGTTTAGTTAAGTTTGATTTCCTTGGTTTACGTACGTTAACTATTTTGCAATGGGCCATTGAGATGGCTGATGTTAAGTTGTTAAAGGAAGGCAAAGAGCCAATTAACATTGCCGCGATAGACTTGGAAGATAAAGCCAGCTTTAAAGTTCTCTTGAAATCAGAAACAACAGCGGTATTCCAGCTCGAATCCAGTGGTATGAAGTCATTAATTGCCAAATTAAAGCCCGATTGTTTTGAAGATATTATCGCATTGGTGGCCTTATTTAGACCTGGACCTTTGCAATCAGGCATGGTTGATAATTTTATTGAGCGTAAGCATGGTCGAGAAGCCGTAAGTTACCCTGATGAAACTTGGCAACACATTGATTTAAAACCAATTCTAGAGCCAACGTACGGTATTATTCTTTATCAAGAGCAAGTTATGCAAATTGCTCAGGTACTTGCTGGTTACTCACTTGGTGGCGCAGATATGCTCCGTCGTGCTATGGGTAAGAAAAAACCAGAAGAAATGGCTAAGCAGCGTGCTGGTTTTGAAGCCGGTGCGATAGGCCGTGGCGTTGATGGCGAACTCGCCATGAAAATATTCGATTTAGTAGAAAAATTCGCCGGCTATGGTTTCAATAAATCACATTCAGCAGCCTATGCGTTAGTGTCTTATCAAACACTATGGATGAAAACGCACTTTCCAGCACCGTTTATGGCTGCAGTAATGTCAGCGGATATGGATAACACTGAAAAAATTGTTACCCTAGTCGATGAATGTAGCAATATGGGCATTGATTTATTACCCCCCGACGTTAATGCGGGGCAATACAAGTTTACGGTCAATGATGATGATCAAATCGTTTATGGTATTGGCGCGGTTAAAGGCGTAGGTGAAGGGCCAATTGAGGCCATTATTGCCGCGCGCCAAACTGGCGGTCCATTTACAGATTTATTCGATTTTTGTGCCCGTTTAGATTTAAAGAAAACCAATAAAAGAATATTGGAAAAGTTGATTAAATCTGGTGCTATGGATGCACTAGGACCTCATTATCAAATTGGTTCAACGCTAGAGCAAGGTAAAAACCGTGCTGCTTTATTTGAAACATTGGTTGAAGCCATTAAAGCGGCAGAGCAACATGCCAAGGCTGAATCTTTAGGTCAGAATGACTTGTTTGGTCTGATTAACGACGAACAAACGGATAATAGACAAGCATTTAAAGTAGTAAATGCGTGGCCCGAAGAACAGTGGCTTGATGGTGAAAAAGAAACCTTAGGACTTTATTTAACGGGTCACCCGATTAATCGTTATTTAAACGAAATTAAACGGTATGCTACTAACCGCCTCGTTAGCTTACAGCCGACAAATAAAGACAAAACAAGCGTAGCAGTAGGTTTGGTTTTAGGGGTAAGAGTTTTAGTTAATAAACGCGGTCGTCGTTGGGCACTAGTTACACTCGATGATAAAAGTGCTCGAATGGACATCCGTTTATTTCCAGATGACTACGATAGATTTGCAGAATTGCTTGTTTCTGATGCTATTTTAGTCTGTAGCGGACAGGTCAGCTTTGATGATTACTCTGGGGGTATTACAATGACCGCCCGAGATATCATGACAATTGCAGATGCCCGTGAAAATTATGTCGCTTCACTTGATTTGCAGATTGATAAAAGTAAACTTTCGGATAACTTTATTGAACGGTTTACTGAAGTGTTAACACCGTACAAAGAAGGTATTTGCCCAATTCGCGTTTTTTATCAAAGAGATGAAGCGCAAGGTATGCTAGAATTGGGCGTACAGTGGCGCGTATCGCCAAGCGACATGCTATTATACGATTTGAAAACCCTGCTGGGTGATGAGCAAGTCGAGTTAAAATTTAAATAAGTAGTGTTCATTAAGAACGGTACTCCTTGACAACATAGGTAAGAATAATCATATGTCATTAAATTTCTTAGATTTTGAGCTGCCAATTGCAGAGCTTGAAGCAAAAATTAAAGAACTAGAGTCGGTCAACAATGGCCAAGAATTAGATCTTGATTTAGAAGAACAAATTACTCAATTACGTGCAAAAAATAATGAGTTAACGAAAAAAATATTTTCAGACTTAGACCCATGGCAAACCGCACGCGTGGCTCGTCATCCTCAACGTCCTTATACGTTAGATTACTTACCACGTATCTTTACTGAATTTGATGAATTAGCCGGTGACAGAGCATACGCAGACGATAGCGCTATTGTTGGTGGTACAGCACGCTTAGACGGCAGAGCCGTGATGGTTATTGGTCATCAAAAAGGTCGTTCAACAACTGAAAAAGTTAAACGTAACTTTGGTATGCCGCGCCCAGAAGGTTATCGTAAAGCATTGCGCTTAATGAAAATGGCTGAACGCTTTAACATGCCAATTATTACTTTTATCGACACTCCAGGTGCATATCCAGGTATTGGCGCTGAAGAACGTGGTCAAAGTGAAGCGATTGCGACTAACTTAAAAGTAATGGCACGCTTGAGCGTACCTATTATTTGTACGGTTATTGGTGAAGGTGGCTCAGGTGGCGCATTAGCCATTGGTGTTGGCGATAAAGTTAACATGTTGGAATATTCAACATACTCAGTTATTTCTCCTGAAGGTTGTGCGTCAATCTTATGGAAAACTGCAGAGAAAGCTCCAACTGCAGCAGAAGCTATGGGTATTACAGCCAAGCGTATTAAAGAATTAGAACTTATTGATAATATTGTTGAAGAACCTTTAGGTGGTGCGCATCGCGATATGGAGCAGATGGCAGCATTATTAAAACAATCACTGAAAAGCAATTTAGCAGAGCTTGATGAGCTTTCTAAAGAAGAATTAATTGACAAGCGTTACGACAAACTCATGTCGTTCGGTTACTGTTAATCTAATAAAAAGCGACCAATTCAATGGTCGCTTTTTATTTTCCGTTCATGAATAAAATTGAATCAGCGCTACTAGCGTTTTTCAACAACACCAATGATAAAACTATTGTCGTTGCATACAGTGGTGGTGTTGACTCACAAGTATTGCTCGCCGCTTTATCTACCCTAAAACAGCAACAACAACTGACAAATCCTATTTTGGTTTGCCATGTAAATCATGGTTTAAGTGCCAATGCACACTTTTGGCAACTGTTTGCTACTGAGCAATGTCAGCAATTTTCATTACCGCTGACTATTCATCAATTGGCATTAAAAAAACTACCCCAGCAAAGCCTTGAAGCAATTGCCCGAGATGCGCGTTATCAGTGTTTGATTGAAGCAAGTGCTGATTCAGCCTTTATTGTTACTGGCCACCATCTTAATGACCAAGCAGAAACGTTTTTACTCGCCTTGAAACGGGGTGCTGGCTTAAAAGGCTTATCTTCAATGGGGCAGCAATCGTCACTTGCGCAACACTCGCTAGTGCGACCACTGTTAGCTATGTCTCGTGAAGATATTGTCGCTTATGCTCAAGAGCGAAAACTAGACTGGATTGAAGATGAGTCGAATGAGGACCAAGCATTCGACCGGAATTTTATTCGTCATACTATCGTGCCTGAGTTAACCCGTCGTTGGCCAAGTTTTAATAAAACCTTGAGTCGAAGTGCAGGGCATTGCCAAGATGCACAGTTACTACTTAATGAGGTTGCTAAAGAAGACTTAAATAAAGTGTCATTTACTGACAATGTATTGTCAATTCCTGAACTTTTGAGTTTAAGTGAATTACGATTTAACAATGTGATACGTTTTTTTCTCGCCAAGCATGATAAATTGATGCCAAGTAGCGCTCAGTTAATGCAAATTGCTCAGCAATTACATGCGGATGGTGATAAAAATCCGAGTGTTAAAATTGCAAATTATTGTCTGCGTCGTTATCAGCAGAAACTTTATTTAACTGACAACTTTATGGATATTAGTGAATGGAGTAAGTCGTTAGTTTTTACTTTAGAAAGAAAGAAACTTGAACTGCCTGATAACTTAGGCAACATTCAATTTGCTGTTATCGATGGCGCGAATGATATTGTTGATACCGATTCTGGTGTCAGTAACTCTCATCAAAACATTAATATAATAGCGCCAAAAGCTGGGCAAAAAGTTAGTATTCGATTTAGCCATGATAATCCAAAATGTTTACCGCATTTTCGTGATAAATCGAGAGCGCTCAAAAAGGTATTACAAGAGGCGAAAATACCGACATGGCAGCGTCAACGCATACCTTTTGTTTATTACGATGAAACATTGGTTGCCGCACTTGGGCTTTTTGTTTGTAAAAACCATATACCGCAGCCAGAAGACAGCAAGTTAACGCTAGTCTGGCTTGAACATAAATAATTAGGTTAGAATAGAATTATTATCGCGACCTTGAAATGGTTGCGAATTAATCTTCAATATTATTATAACAATCGGAGTTCTTATGAATTTAGTGCTAAAGCTTATTGCTGGCATAGTCGCGGGTATCGTCATTGGCCTATTTGCCCCTGATTTTCTCATACAATTAACCTTTACTATTCAATCTTTTATCGGGCAATTAATTAAGTTTACTATCCCATTAATTATCTTGTTTTATATTGCTAGCGGTATAGCCTCACTGCCTCAAGGTTCGGGTGCATTACTAGGTAAAACCGTTGGCTTAGCTTACGGTTCAACCATTGTTGCTGGCGCATTAGCATTTATTGTTGCGAGTACTATTTTACCAGGTTTAATTTCTGGCAATGCATTAGAGGCAGCAGCAGAAGGTGAAAAACTAAAAGGCTTTTTAGATATTAGCATTCCGCCTTTGTTTGATGTGATGACAGCTTTAGCATTAGCCTTTATTTTTGGTATTGGTATTAGCGCAATTAACGCAACATCGCTTCGTACTAATTTAAACGAAGCGCGTGATGTTATTGAAATGTTATTGAGCAAAGTTATTATTCCGGCATTACCTTTTTATATTGCTGGTGTATTTGCTGAAATGACAGTTGACGGTACTGTATTTTCAACCCTGCAAACATTTGGCTTAGTACTCGTACTTGCATTAATCATGCATTGGCTTTGGATCACGATTTTATACGTTACCACTGCGATGGCGATGAAAAAGTCACCAATGGTATTATTGAAAAACATGATGCCAGCATATTTTACCGCGTTGGGTACTATGTCTAGTGCTGCAACCATTCCTGTGTCTTTACGCGCAACTAAAGCGAATGATGTTAGTGACGGTGTTGCTAATTTTACCGTACCACTTTGTGCGTCAATTCATTTAAGTGGTTCAACAATTACCATAGTAACTTGTGCAACAGCGGTAATGTTATTAACACCTGAACTTGCATTACCTGGGTTAGGCGGCATGATGGGCTTTATTTTAATGCTAGGTATTGTCATGATTGCAGCGCCAGGCGCGCCAGGCGGCGCAGTAATGTCAGCTATTGGTTTACTTGCAAGCATGCTTGGTTTTACTGACGCTGCAGTAGCACTAATGATAGCGTTATACCTGGCTCAAGATAGTTTTGGTACCGCGTGTAATGTTACTGGCGATGGCGCTATTGCTATTTGGGTAGATAAATTTGCAGGTGAAGACAGTGCTTTAGCTAATCAAAGCGATGAAGTTAAAGAATCAACCTAGTTTTCACTAAGCCCTAGTCGCTTAATTAAATTTAAAGGTGGCGCTAGCCACCTTTTTTGATCTTAATACCGCCATCAACGCGACAGAGCTTGATTTTAAATCAATAACGCTTATTTAAATGCTAAATGTTCTACCATAGCTTTGGCAACATTGGCATAATAGCGACAAATTTTTTGTGGGTATATTTATTATGGTAACAGAGCAAGCAGTAAAGCAACGCAGTAATTCAAGCTGTGAATTTTGTGCATCAACTGATGGTTTAAGTGTTCATCCGGTGCCGCCGACAAGTGACTTAAGCGCACAACAAAGTATTTATTTATGTAGTAATTGCTTAGGACAAGTAGAAGGTACTGTTAAGCTTGATATTAACCATTTACGTTGTTTAACCGATGCAATGTGGAATCAAGAACCAGCAGTGCAAGTAATGGCTTACCGTATGCTACATAAAGTATCTAGTGAAAGCTGGGCACAAGATGCACTTGATATGATTTATTTGGAAGACGACGTTAAAACTTGGGCTGAGCAGGGTATTGCCGCAGCTGAACGAGAAGGGCCTACCCGCGATAGTAACGGCGCTGAATTACATAACGGCGACAATGTTACCTTGGTTAAAGATCTAAAGGTTAAAGGGGCTAATTTTACTGCCAAGCAAGGCACAATGGTACGTGGTATCAGCTTAACGGATAACCCTGAGCATATTGAAGGGAAAGTTAATGGTACGCGTATTGTGTTAGTTTCTGCGTACTTAAAGAAAGCATAAGATTTTTAATCAATCGTTTTAAGGCGAATACTTAAATAACGATAATGATAGCTTTAAATAGCTAATAAAAAGCACCGAGAGTAGTTAGATTACAGTTGGTGCTTTTTTATACAAATTAGTTAATCTTTGATTAATTAACGTGTTAGGACAAAAGCCATAGTTTTTGCCTGATATTATTCCTAGCGTAAGCAAAGCTAGTGCTATTGTGCTTTAATTGCTGCCGCCATTGATTGCTCAGCTACTTGCTCTAACCAGTTCAAATCCATGGTTTTATGGGCTTCACAAATAAACCAAGGTTCACGAGAATCTGGTTCTAGCATCAAGCCATTATCGATTAAGTTCATCGCAAATTGCGTATAAAGGTCGCTATTAGTTTGCTTCCAGTCACGATAGTTTTGTGGAACTTCGCTACCAAAATGTACGCCGAACATTGCATCCGGGCCTGCAAAGCAATGCTCAATACCAAACTTTGTAAATACACGTGAAAGAACGGTTTGAATTTTTTTACCAACATCAGCAATACTTGCCAGTGCATCAGTTTCTTTCAATATGGTTAATGTTGCTTTTGCCGCACTAAGTGCCACCATATTTGCCGTATAAGTACCGCCATGAGTTACGCCGCCTTTATCAAAAGAAATAGTATCCATGACATTAGCACTGCCACCAAAAGCTGCAACGGGATAACCATTGCCCATGGCTTTTGCGTAGGTGGTTAAATCGGCGTAAATACCATAAAGCTCTTGCGCGCCACCTTTAGCAACACGAAAGCCGGTTTTTACTTCGTCCATAATCAGCAACGAGCCGTTAGCATCGCAAACGTCACGCAATTTTTGCATGTAGTCTTGAGTGGAGGCAATTGAGCCACAGTTACCCATAATAGGTTCTATTAAAATCGCAGCAATATCATCTCCATGTTCTGCAAATACGGCGTCGATAGCGGCAATATCATTTAGTGGCACACTGACTTGATGTTCACGAGTACTTTGTGGAATACCGGCACCAAATGGAATGATTTCAGGTGATTTTTCTGTACGGTCATCCCAGTTATCAACATCTGATTTCCACATTACTTCATCATGAAGACCGTGAAAACCACCTTCAACCACAACAATTTTATTACGTTTAGTAAAGCCACGAGCAGTACGTACCGCGCCAATAACGGCTTCAGTACCAGAGTTTGCAAAGCGCATTTTATCGATGTTAGGGCAAAGTGACTTCACTAGCTCCACTACGTCAGAGTCAAGACCAGTAGAAAACCCAGAAATAGTACCAACATTAGTAATCGCATTAATCACTTCATTGTCAACACGTTCATCACGGTAACCAAGAATAATGGGCCCATAGGCCAAGCGAAAATCAACAAAGGTTTGGTTGTCACAATCAGTAATCGTACAACCTTTCATACTACTTAAAAATACGGTGTTTTCTTCACCCCAATAACGGTAACTATCAGCTACACCCATCGGCATATTGGTGTGGGCTCTTTTGAGCATAGCGTTACTTTGTGGCTTGTGTGTTTTCATTATGGGTACTCTTTATCTTGCTAAATATTGTAATTTTGACTGAAATTTTATGACGCCAATAATACAGGGAACGTACTGTTTCTGGAAGTGTTAAGCACATTTTAAATGCTATATTGATCATGGTTTCTGTCATTAATTTTTTGGTGTAAATACTATAACGGTAATGTAGCTTTGTTGTTTTATTGGTTAAAAAACGTTTTATTAGATATAAAATAGCCCCTATAAAAATATAGAGGCTATTAGTCGTCAAGTTATGCAAAGCTGGCTTAATAGTTAAAGCCAGTAATCGCTAATGCTGAAACTTATAAGCTGAATGTACGTGATACTGAAAGTACAACGCGAGTATCAGCCGCATCGATATCCATACTGGTATCTTCAAGTGCTAAATCAAAGTCAAAGCCATTCCAACTCGTCATATACTCAATACGATAATGGTTGTATGCATCTTTATTATCCCAAGACCATTTGTTTTCGTCTGATGAAGTTGAACGATCAAAGCTTACTTTGACGTTATGGCCTGGCGCTACTTCAAATGTATGTGCAACCATCGCAATATAATGATTCACGTCTAATCCAAAGTAATCCCAGCTATACCAAAAGTTTAATTCAGTATCACCCATTGAAGAGTTATAGCTAAACTTAGTATAAGCTTCAGGGTAGTTATAAGTATCTGATGCAGAGTCACCGTGGTAAGTGTAATATGCAATACCAGCATCTAAACCAACTTTTTCGTTTAATTGAAAATATTGACCAACGTAAGCATCCCATTCAATATTAGTATCTTCGCCACTACCAAAATCAACGCTTGATGCCCAAGTACCGGCGTAAAAACCACTATCTGCGGCATAATCTAAACTTGCTTGCAACGCAGGATCATTACCCGTTTGGCTAACACCATTAAAAGTGTAATCTGAAGTTAGGTTAACGGTAGCGGTTACATCGGCAGCTGCGCCAGTAGATAATGTTAGTAGACAGCTTGTTGCGATAGCAATAATACTTTTATTCATTTTATTTTCTCTTTTTATTCAGTATATTTTTATAAAAATTGTGATGTTATTTTATTAATTCTATTTTATTAAAATCGAGTTCGTTTTCTTTTGGAGAACTATCAATTTCATTTACCGCTTTATATTTGGATAACAAGATATAACCAAAACAAGTAAAGAATAGTCCAATAACTACAGCACCAACCCATTGAATTTGTAAAAAATCCAATTTAAATAGTAAGGTTAGTACGCTCAACGCTGCTAAGTTACCCACAAAGTACTTGATAGTACCCAATCTACTCACGCTTAAGTTTAGGTTATCAGTATATAAACGGATCAGTGAATCGAGTGAATTAATGACAAAAGTTATGCCGACAATTGCCATGGCAATATTGTAAAAACCTGCAGTCTCTAAACCATTTGCACTGTAGTAGTACAACACCGTAAACCATATGGCGATTGGAATTGATGGAAATACCAACATAGCTACTAATACTTGATAAGTGCGTAAACCACCAACAAAACGAGCAGTGAACTGACCAATCATAATGCTCCACGCAAACCACCAGTAAAGGTAGAACTCATGGTAATCATTAAGTGGTAAAACAAATTCATGAATATTACCAAAGTAACCACCAAGTAAAGAAACGGTAGTAGCAAACTCGGAAATACTCGAGCCCTCTGAAAAGAATGCGCCACTGAACATTAAGGCAATTAAGGCAATAAATAGCCAAGTAGTGGCTAAACTCAATAGTCGAACATAGCGAATGCTGGTACTTGAATAAACCGCAGCGGCAATAACAAGGAAGACAATAAGGTAAAAACTACTAATTATCGACTCACCATCACCTAAAGAAGGCAGATACCAAGGTAGATTAGTTAGTAATAAGTAGGCAGTAAAAGCACAGGTACCTATGATCACAACGTTGTTTATTAGCTTGATTAACGGTATTTCAAAAAACTTTACTCGAGGTTCAATAACGCAAAAGTAAAAACAAGTAAGAAAGTAGAAACCCCAAATAAGGAAGGCCCAAAAACCAAACTCTATCGCTAGTGGATTGGTAAATGTGTACTCAGGACTCGTTGCTAAATCTGCATAACCGGCAAATTCAGTTAACGGGAACATAATAAGACCAACATCAAGTCCAGAGGTAAATAGAATCGCAATGAAGGTAAATGTTTTAACGGGTGTAACGCCAACACAGCGTATATTTCCCCAACGAAATAATATCAGTGCAATGGCGGCAAAGGTAAATAGGATACCAGCTGATAACCATGTGGTCATAAGGGTCTCCTAATGGTAATTTTTAGTGATGTAAACAAGTATAAACTCCTCTTTTAGTTTTAAAAAAGAGTACTCGGAAACACTTAATTAAAGTGCCAAATCTCAATTGTCGCAATCATGAATTCTATCTTGACTGCGATAATTAATATCTGAACGAGTACTCGCGATTATCGTTATTGTAATTATTTTATTCTTTAACGCTGACTTTGCTGCCAGTTTGGCGAAATACGCACCTTTGCGTCAGATGGCGGTAAAGTTTCACGACCACGAATAATATCGGCAGCACGTTCTGCCACCATAATGGTGGGCGCATTTAAGTTGCCATTTGGAATGGTTGGGAATATTGACGAGTCAACCACTCGTAATCCTTCAATACCATGAATTTTGGTATCAGGGTCAACAACAGCCATTTCATCAGTACCCATTTTACAAGAGCATGAAGGGTGATAGGCACTTTCAACGAATTGACGGACGAAGGTATCTATTTCTTCATCGGTTTGTACTTCAATACCTGGCTGAATTTCTTCACCACGGTATTCGTCAAAGGCTTTTTGATGAATAATTTCACGGGTTAAACGAACACAAGCGCGAAAGCCTGCTTTATCTTCTTCATGTTCAAGATAATTGAAACAAATTTGCGGATGCACTTTAGGGTCGTTTGATAGCACTTTAACCGCGCCACGACTTTTCGGTTTATTGTGGCCAATATGTACCTGAAATCCATGTCCTGCAAAGGCCTCTTTACCGTCATAGCGCATAGCGGCAGGTAAAAAATGATATTGTAAGTCAGGCCATTCAACTTCAGCTTTGGAACGAATAAAACCACATGATTCAAAATGATTGGTTGCCCCTAAGCCTTGCTTGGTCAAAATCCAACGGGTACCAATTAAAAACTTATTCCATAAGCCTAATTGACCATTAAGAGAAATCGGCTTTTTACATTTAAACTGGAAATAGAATTCAAGGTGATCTTGTAAATTCTCACCAACACCAGGTAATTCATGATTAACTTCAATGCCCGCTTCTTCAAGCGTCGTTCTATTACCAATACCAGAAAGTTGTAATATGTGCGGAGAGCCAATAGGGCCAGCGGATAAAATCACTTCTTTATTAACGTTTACATCGAATAACTTACCTTTGCGCTCGTAACGTACGCCGACAGCTTTTTTGCCATCGAGCAATACTTTATGCACTAAGGCATGAGTTACTACGGTTAAGTTATTACGTGCCATCGCAGGGCGCAAATAAGCGTTTGATGTTGAACTACGCACACCGTTTTTTATGGTCATGTGCATTGGGCCAAAACCTTCTTGCGCGGCGCCGTTATAATCATCTGTTGGTAAATATCCCGCTTCGACACCAGCATCAACAAAGGCCTTATACAATGGATTTTTCATTTGATTACCATTATTAACGCCTAGCGGGCCTTCTTTGCCACGGTATTCATCACCAGGAAATGCCCATGTTTCGGCTTTTTTAAAGTAGGGTAAACAATGAGCATAATCCCAATCTTTAGCGCCGTACTGCTGCCACTCATCAAAGTCTTTTGCATGGCCACGAACATAAACCATACCGTTAATTGACGAAGAGCCTCCTAATACTTTACCGCGAGGACAATGCATACGACGGCCATCAAGATGAGGCTCTGGCTCGGTTTCAAACTGCCATGCGTACTTTTTTGTATTCATTGGAATCGATAGGGCAGTTGGCATTTGAATAAAAATACTTTTATCACTACCACCTGTTTCAAGTAATAAAACGCTGTTGTTAGCGTCTTCACTCAAACGGTTAGCTAATACACAGCCGGCTGAGCCTGCGCCAACGATAATATAATCAAAATTTTCGTTATTCATAATATTTCTTAGTTATCATTTCATTGTCTCAAGGTTATTTTTGAGACAATTTAATTTCAGGGAAAACCAGTTAGTTAACTTAAAACGGGCTGTCTAATGGCTGTAGTCCAACATACACCGCTTTTAATTGCGTGTAATGATTAAGCGTTGCCAAGCCATTTTCTCGGCCTATCCCTGATTGCTTATAACCACCTACCGGCATTTGTGCAGGTGATAAACCATAACTATTTATCCAACAAATTCCGGCGTCCATTTGATGAATCACGCGATGAGCTCGAGTAATGTCTTGAGTAAAAACGCCGGCGGCTAAACCAAACTCTGTGCCATTAGCACGGGAAATAACTTCTTCTTCACCATCAAAGGTCAATACTGACATTACTGGGCCAAATATTTCTTCACGACAAATGGTCATTTCATCGGTACAGTCAGTAAAAATGGTAGGTGCAATAAAATAACCATTCGGCGCATCAGCAGGTTGCAATGCTGTTCCGCCATGTGCCAATGTTGCGCCTTCATCGATACCGATATTGATGTACTTCATGACTAATTCGAAATGCTTGGCTGAGATTAACGCGCCAAAGTTGGTTTTTTCATCCATAGGATCACCAACTACAATATTGTCTCTGGTGCGTTGCAGTAACTTTTCAATAAATACTGGGTAAATAGATTTTTCAACAAATACGCGAGTACCGTTGGTGCAAATTTCACCTTGAGTATAGAAGTTACCTAGCATTGCTGCAGAAACGGCGTTATCAACATCAGCGTCGTTAAAGATAATAAGCGGTGATTTCCCGCCTAACTCCATGGTGACATCTTTAAGTGATGTTGCTGCGGCCGCCATCACTTTTTTACCGGTACCGACTTCGCCAGTAAATGATATTTTAGCAATGTCTGGGTGGTGAGTTAGCCATGCGCCCACTTCGCCGGCGCCTTGTACAACATTAAATACACCGTTAGGAATACCTGCTTCAGTAAATATTTCAGCAAGTTTTAGTGCACCTAATGGTGTTTCTTCTGAAGGTTTAAAAATCATTGAATTACCACAAGCTAACGCAGGTGCTGATTTCCAGCAGGCAATTTGTAGTGGGTAATTCCAAGCACCAATGCCGGCACATACGCCTAATGCTTCACGACGGGTGTAATAAAAGTCACCGTCAACAGCTTGCTGGTTACCTTCAATACCAGGGGCTAAACCCGCGAAAAACTCAATAGAATCTGCGCCAGAAAGTACATCAACTACTGAGGCTTCTTGCCATGGTTTACCGGTATCAAGTACTTCAATTTTTGCTAATTCATCATTACGTTCACGTAGTAAGCTAACGGCTTTAAGTAATATCCGGCTTCTTGCCATGGCGCTCATCGCTGACCAAGTAGCAAAACCACGTTGAGCACTTTCAATTGCTTGTTGTTTAATTTTTTCATCTGCAATTTCAACCTGGTAAATAACTTTACCTGTTGCAGGATTGATCACATCAAATGTTTCACCGTTATCGTTTGCCATATAGGCACCATCGATAAAGTTTTTATAAGTCTTTAATGACAAGTTTCTTCTCCGTACTGCTTGATAAGATCATCTATAAATTTTTTACATAACTGTTCAGCTTGTTTAAATTCTTCGTCTGGCGCTGCACTTAAGGCACTGCGTAGCCAAAAGCCATCAATCATCGCTGCCATTTGTTTAGCAGTGCTACTTGCTAATTCATCATTGAGTAATTGACGGAAAGAGAACAGCAAATTGCTGTATAAACGCTTGCTATTGATATGCTGAAGTCTAGCTAAACCGGGCTCGTGCATTGACTGCGCCCAAAAGCTAATCCACATTTTTGTCGCAGGAATAGAACGTTGAAATGGAGTGAAGTTAGCTTCAACAATTATATTAAGTCGTTCGAAAGCGCTTAAGTTTTTTTGTTCGATTCGCTCGAGTAAAGCAAATTTCAATTGCCCAAGTAGATGTTTAACCGTAGCGTCAACCAAACCTTGTTTACCACCAAAGTAGTGGCTAATAATTCCAGATGATAAACCTGCAATTTTACTGATGGTAATGATGGTTGTTTTTTGTAAACCAAATTGTGCAACAGATTCTAATGTAGCGTTAATCAATTGCTGTTCACGCAGGGGCTTCATACCGATTTTAGGCACTAATTTCTCAGAATTTTATTTTTAATTGAACGTTCAATTAATTATAATTCTAATGATTTTAGCTTGGATTATCAAGTAAGGATCATTAATGTAGATCAAGCTCAGGTCTTTAAAATAGACTAAAAGTCAATAAAAGCAGCGTATTCAGCCATATTGATGAGTTAGTAATAAAATTTGATAGGGAGAGTAAAGCTTCGTGTTGAAACTATATCGACAAAATTTACTTTACATGCAGAAGAGAGGATCGTTTGCCTGCTTAGTGAAATAAGCAATCACTAAGCTAAGTATAGGAATTCATTGATCAGAAAGGCTGCTAATATCAGGCAATTTCTACAATATTGGCTGTTTGTTAAGGCTATATCCAGCGACGAACTTTTTGACAGTAGTGCTGATATTCTTGGCCAAATAACTTTTCAAGCATGCGCTCTTCAGGAATGATTTGATATTTGCTTATATACCAAATAAAAACACCACAAATCACAAAGGCTAGCAGGTTTTCTAGGTAAAAAGCATAAGCTAATAATGCGAGCAACATTGCTACGTACATTGGATTACGTGAGTAGTGGTAAATGCCACTATTAACCACCGTTGAAGATGACTCAGGCTTGCTTGGGTTAACGGTTGTTTGATGCTTACGAAAGCTATAAATTGCAGAAAAGCCGATAATAATGCCAATAAAAACTAAACTTCCACTAATGTAATTGCTTAACTGCAAGGTATACGCAAAAGTTGGTATTGTTGATTGAATGGCAGCCATTAAAGCCATTGCAATAACTACCTGAACAACAGGAATAACTTTTAACTCCATTAAGTGTCCTTAAATTAAGTTTTTGATGATAGTCATTAATGTTAATTTATCAGGGAATTGCTAACAATTACATGTTTGATGGCTAGGGCTGGAATTTTAATTTTACGTTAATGTAAAAAAGGCTAGCTGACCTTGGAGAAAGCTAGCCTCAATAACTTATGAGTAAAACACTCATAACGCTAAGATATAAACTTTTAGAAAGTAATATTCCACTGGTTTAAGTTGCCAGTATCTTGTTGGTAATTATCGCTGACAGATAATTGCCATTGACCTTGTGCAAGTCCTGAAGTATTTACCGTGTAGGTTTCAATAACATTATCTGCACTATCACTTCCTGACAAGGTTTTCAGCGTGTAGGAGCTGCCATCAGGTGCAATCAAATTTAGGCTTATATCACCGCGATATGTGTGAGTTATATTGACCGAAACGGTAACCGTACCGGCATTACCAGAACGCTGAACATCAATATTACTTACAACGTTGGCGTTATCGGGGATGGCAGTAACTGTGCTATTTTCAAATACGTTTTGTTCAACACCAGAGCTAAAAGTTTGATTATTATTTTTGTTTCCGGCGGTGCTTGTTGCAGCAGACTGCCAATTGAAATCACTGTACTTATTACCTGTTCCTGACAATTGCAATGAGAAACCAGCTTGCGTATTAGAGGTTTCTGAAACGCCTATATCAGTGGAAGTTACACCATTTGCTGGGCCATCTGTGGCGGTAAGTTGTCCTTCATAGCTTAAAAACTGACGCACTTGATTATTATTATCAATTAACGCGACGCCGTCAGCACTGCCATTTTGTAAACCTGAAAATGCAAAATTTAGTGTACCAAAGCCGTTTGACTGATTGGGAATAACACCTTGAAGAGCTACTGTTTTATAAGCTGCGCCATTGGTGCCATTATATGCGACCAGTTGCCAGCCGCTAAGGTTAACACCTGCAGCACCTGCTAATTCAACGGCTTCATTTATATCGCTGCTGTTGTTATCATAATGAATTTCATTTATCCAAATATCGCTATTATTGCTTGTTGGTGGCGTTACACCAGTGCCACTACAAACGTCTTCGAAAATACATGCGGCATATTCAGGACGATCGACAAACGGATTACGGTTTCCTTGCTGCGCATGTACTGCATCGTTATGTCTTCTTTCATAATCGTCTACAGGATCATCTTTATGCCATTGAATGAGTACTGATTTTAGTCCCATATAAGCAATACTAACATTTGCCCCTGTTTTTGAGCTGGCAATTAAATTGCGATCATCTGTTAAAATTAAATCTGGTTCGCTTACGCCTGTTACACCATGCACACCGCCTTCATATCTAACGGCCAAATACATTAGGGCACGAGCAACATCACCTTTACGACCGATCCAAGTTTGCCAAGTTCCAGTATGACCTGAACCTTTGGTCAGGTTATGTTCACCTGCGCCACCACCACGAGTATTAGTGAAATCAGTTACTTTTTCTGTACAGTCACTGGCACAATTTGCGTAGGGTTTATTGCTTCGGCTTGAGTTATAGCTGCTGTCGGCAATAAATAGATGATGGGCATCAGTATAAGGATAATTACTAGCGCCATCCTTTGGAAAACCATAAGATTTCGGCCAGCTGTGCTCTCGATTATAATTGTTATTGCCACCACCAACTTTTGCGTATGAGATGTTTTTATAGATGCTAATAACGTTGTTACTATTGTTTGGATCTTGATCTGCTGCTTCCAATATATCCCATGTGTCGTTTGCTGAAGAGGTGTACGGGAAGCGTTGATGATCATCAATAATGTCATGTAAGCTTTGCTTCAGTGCTGATGCATTAGCTGTATCAACTGAGTCATAGTAGTTTTGAGGTTCAGCTGCATGAGCTATGTTAGTAAGGCAGACAGACAAACCAATAGCGTATTGGCATGCTCGAGTTAAAATTGCAGATTTCATTCTATTTCTCTCTTTTTATTGTTTTTTGTTTTATTAGCCAATTAACAGGCAAAAAAAATAGGCACGAATTTTCATTCTGCCTATTCCTTGAGCAAGTACTGTCTAATTGGTCAACAAAATATTAGCAAAGTTTTGTTACACTTTCATTAAAATAAGTTAATAAAATGTTAATTCACTGATTGAGCGATTGATTGGTGATGCATAGCGCGTGGAGCTTATCGCTAATTAAGAGAATAAAATTTTAATGTGTGTAGTTTAATAATGTTATAGATATTGACATTCATTTTAATTCTCGGCATTGTGAAAATGAATTTAATAAACACTTATAACAGAGTAATTTAATGCTTACGCTAATCCGAAATATGATGAATAGACTAACCAATCAGCAGACTAATAATGTCAATCGCTGGCTGCTAGTTTTTATTCTGTTGGGTAATAAGTAAGGTTTATATTCTACTTCAAACCGCAGATACTCAGACTGCGGTTTTAATATTGTAATTTCAAAGCTTCAGTCTCTTTTCTCGGTAATTTTCAACCATATTAATGTGTGTATTTAATAATATTTGTGCACGAATTATTCAAAGGAGAAGGTAATGCCAGTTTCAGTGGCGTATTTAGCAGTCGTTATTATTTGGTCGACAACCCCATTAGGTATCGTGTGGAGTAGCGAAACGGTTAGTCCTACGTTAGCGGTACTTTTACGTATGTTGATTGCGATAATACCTGGTATGGTCATTTTAAAGCTCGCTAATATAAATTTACCTTGGTCTAAACAAGCACGAAAAATATATACTTATTCCTGCGTTGGAATTTTTGGCGGCATGCTTTTTTCTTACCTTGCCGCACAATATTTAGCGTCTGGAATGATGTCGCTTATTTTCGGTTTATCACCAATATTTTCCGGTGTTTTAGCACAAAAAATTCTTGATGAGCCTAAATTTAGTGGGTTAAAAAAACTGGCGCTAGCAGTGGCATTGTCAGGATTATTTGTTGTCTGTTTTGATAGTATGTCACTAAGCGAAAACAGCGTTATTGGTATCGCTTTTATTTTACTTGGTGTGTTCTTTTTTAGTCTCAGCGGTGTAATGGTGAAAAGCGTTGCTATTGATATACACCCGCTAGCAACCACCGTTGGAGCTTTAACATTTAGCGTACCTTTATTTGCCATAGTATGGTTTTTAATTGATGGAACATTACCTTATCAAGAGTGGCATGCTCGTTCTATTTGGGCGATTTTATATTTAGGAATATTTGGCTCTTTGGTTGGATTTTTAGCATATTTTTTCATATTGCAAAAACTACGTGCCAGTACCGTGGCATTAATAACCATGGTGACGCCGGTATTTGCCCTTTACTTAGGTGCGGTATTAAATAATGAAACCGTGAGTCTACATTTGATTTTCGGGGCATTACTCGTGATGTGTGGTTTAGCGCTTTATCAGTGGAGTGGAAAATCAAAACGGTTAAAGGTAAAGCCGGCGTAAAATTTTTATAACCTAGGCTTTAAAATGTATTGAAAGAGAGTGAAAGGCTTCAAGGTTTAAAGATAGCAGGGCTGTAATATGATTGAAATAAAAACGCCAAAGGATTACTCCTTTGGCGTTTTTTACTCGTATTTATACTCAAATCACTTGAAGATGCAAGGTTCAGGTGGCTTGGGTATAGCTATTAGCTTAATGAGCTAATTTAACGATTTAACTCAATATAGTCATTGACCATATCTTCAAGCACGTTAAGTGGTACCGCGCCATTAGTTAACACAACATCATGAAATTGACGAATATCAAATTTATCACCCAGTTGCTGTTTCGCCACCGCACGTAGTTGTACTATTTTTAACATGCCAATTTTATAAGCCGTTGCTTGTGATGGCATGACAACATGGCGTTCAACCATTTTAACCGCATCTGATTCAGCATTTGGCGTATTAGTGACGTAGTACTCTAAGCCTTGAGCACGGGTCCATTTTTTATTGTGAATACCGGTATCAACAACTAAACGACATGCACGCCATAACTCCATCGCTAAGCGGCCAAAGTCTGAATATGGGTCTTGATAAAAGCCAATTTCCTTAGGGATCATTTCTGAATATAAGCCCCAGCCTTCACTATAAGCTGTGTAACCGCCAAACTTTCTAAACTTAGGAATACCTTCCAATTCTTGTTTAAGCGCAATTTGCATATGATGACCTGGAATACCTTCATGGTACGCTAGTGCTTCCATTTGGTAGGTTGGCATTGCTTCCATATCGTAAAGGTTAGCGTAGTAAATACCAGGACGAGAGCCGTCAGGCGCAGGCTGTTGGTAAAAGGCTTTACCTGCTGACTTTTCTCTGAAGGCTTCAACTTTTTTAACTTTTAAATCCGCTTTCGGTTTCGTAATAAATAGCTGGTCTAACTCGCCTTTCATGGTGTTAATTAAGGCGGTTGCTTCGGTAAGGTAACGCTCACGACCGGCATCGTCACCAGCATAGTAAAACTGTTTATCGTGACGCATAAATTGGAAAAACTCATTTAAAGAGCCTTTAAAGCCAACTTTATGCATAATGACGCGCATTTCGTCATGAATACGCTTAACTTCATCTAAACCAATTTGATGGATTTCATCAGCGCTTAAGTCTGTTGTTGTCGTGCGGTTTAAAGCGTTATTGTAAAACTCATTACCTTGTGGAAATTTCCATGCGCCATCAGTATTGTCAGCTTTGGCTTCAAGTTTTGTTAAATAACTAATAAGTTGCTGGTAGCCGTCTTTAAACTGCACAGTTAGTGCTGTTTCTAGCTCTTTAACTAAGGCTTTTTTATCTGACTCTGCAATATCAAGTTTGTTAACTTTCGTGATGAAATCAGCATATAAGGTGCTATTTTCTTGTTGATCAAATGGTGCACCGACAAGTAAGTTTTTCGAGTCACGTATGACATGCTCAAAAACAAATTTTGGCGCGATGATGCCTTTATTTTCTCTGATTTTAAGTTGGTCAACTAACTGTTCAAGTAATAGCTTGGCGTTTTTTACACGGGCAATATAATCATGTGCTTGTTTACTATTTTTAATACTATGTTGGTTAATCAACAATGCAGGTATTTGAGAATGCACGCCAAACATTTGGTTTACAGGATAATTATGATGACGCCATTGATAGTCAGCAATTTGCTGTTCTAACTTTTGCGACAGTAATTGATAACTTAATTTAGTTTGTTTATCGAGTTTATTAATGTCAATTACTTGAATTCGTCGCAAGGCTTCCTTCGTAAACGCTAGTTCTTTAGCGCTATTTTCTTCAGAAAGGTTTTGCCATTTATCGTAATCAGTTTTGATGCCTAGGTAGGTTTGTCGAACGGGGTTACGATTGACGCCTTCCATAAAAATAGTGTCGAATAGTTCGTTTGCTGCTACTGAAGCGCTAGTTATATTGTTTAATTGTGCGGTTTCAGTGGCAGTGTTTGCCGTTTTAGTAACTTGTGTTGTTGTATCATTACTACAGGCAACCGTTAGTGCTGCTGAAATGGCGATAACAATAAGTGATTTTTTTAAGAGCATGTTTTTTCCCTAGTTTAATCGATAGGCTATTTTGCCGCTATAAGGGAAAGTGGATCAAGTGCTGAACGCTCAGTTGCACATTTATTGCGACAATCTCCTGCTGCAACTTTTTGAAACATCCATTATTATTAACTCACTTGCATTTACTGCAAGTTAATAACCGAAAATTTAAGTAAAAAAGTTAGATAGCCGTGGGTTGTCTTTGGTTTGGTGTGAATGAGAGTGCTTTTAGAAGTATGAATAAAGAAAGTAAATCAACAATTGCCTTTAAGCTTGCCAGTGAAGCGGATAGGGGCTTTTTATTAGCGTTGCGAAAAGCATCAATGGATGAGCATCTTATTGCTGCAGGTATTGTATTGAATGACCAGCAACATATGCAGCGTGTTGATGAGTTTTTTAGTGATTCTCACTTAATTTTGATTAATAACCAAAGGATAGGTTTGTTGAAGCTAGGCATGTTTTCTGATCATATCCATATTAGGCAATTTCAAATATTGCCTGGCTATCACGGCTTAGGAATTGGTAGCCTTATTCTCGAGATGATTAAACGCAAAGCAATTGAAAAGCAGGTTTCAATTACCTTGAATGTATTATTGAATAATCCCGCGAAGCAGTTGTATTTGCGTCATGACTTTATCGTTAGTAGTGTCAATGAACTTGAATACAGTATGCGATGGCAAAGACCACAGTAATATTGACTCAAGTGGATGTCGGCTGTTTGAAATATATTTTTTGCTGATGAAAGTTAACCAATAAAAAATCCAGAGAGGGTGACCAGTCTGGATTTTTTGATTGTACTTTAGATTAGATTACGTTGCTTAGTAAATTTTGCCTTGTGCGCGAACTTTTTCTTTATCAACACGAGTCGGTGTAACTTCACCATCAACGAGTGATTGAGTGGCCGTTGCTAATGACTCGATGACTTTGTGCATTGAAGTTAAATCTAAGCTTGCCAAATCGTCAGACACTTGATGGTAATGCTGATCTTTATCAAGCTGAGTACTACTAAAACTATGGGCAGGTACACCTAATCGAGCCAACGTGGCATTGTCCGAACGATAAAACAAACCTTGTTCTGGGTAAGGGTCTTGGTAAATTTTAGTGTTCTGTGCAACGAGCTTCTCATTAAGCAAAGCGCCTAAATTTGAGCGTTCCATGCCCGTCATCCACACAGTACCCGCACCAAATTTTGAAGGTTTTCCGATCATTTCAATATTGATCATGGCTACAACGTCGTCTGGATTTAACTGCTGAGAAAAATACTTAGAGCCAAAACCGCCAATTTCTTCTGCAGTAAATGCGCTGAACATTAAGGTACGTTTGTTATTACCTTTTTCTTGGTAATATTGCGCCAAGTTTAGTACGGCAGTTGTACCCGATGCATCGTCATCCGCGCCATTGTATATCTGCTTGCCATCAGGGGTTGTACCTAAATGGTCATAATGTGAAGAATACAGAACGATTTCTTTTGGACTTTCAACGCCAGGTAAAACACCAACCACATTGGTTAATGACTGTTTGGTAATTTCTGCACTAGCACTGACGCTATATTTTTCAATGTTTGCTTCGTCACTTAGCACCATCACAATAGCACCACGGTGTTCAAGTGACAGTTTAGTTAAACCACGCTTAAAATAGCCTTGGTAACCTTTAAACAACTTTGCATGAGCGGTGTTAATAATGACTAAATGCTGACCACCACTTTGATTCAGTTTGCTTAGGGTTGCACGCATATCATCATCTTTACCGATAATATGCGTTTGAGCACTACCTTGCTGCCAACTAAGCTTTGCCATTGTTGATGCTATGGCTAAATTTTCATCACTAATGTCGTTATTATTTAATGAAACAGCTAGCGCTTGCGGCTTAATTTGCTGCACCGTGAAGCTTTGTAAAAAACTCCTGTTTTTATTTGAAGCTAATGGCTTTAAGCCAATGTCGGCAAAACGTTTAGCAATGTAATCAGCAGCTTTTTCTATTTCTGGACTAAAGCTGGCACGACCTTTTAAGTCGTCGCCCGCTAGATAGGTAATATCCTTGATCACTTGCTCTGATGGAATAATTTCGGCAATACTGGAAAATGTACTTGTCATGGCGACTGCTGCCACTAATGCTTTTAATTGAAAATGACTACGTGTTGTCTTTTTGGTATTAAAAATGTTCATCATATTTATTATCATCGTTATTTATGAGTCAATACTATTGAGGATTTGAATTAAGAAATCAACACCTTAGTATATTGGATTAACGAGCAATTTCGCGGTGGCTATTTCAGCTTTGTTAATTCTACTAATAGCGTTTCTTCGCCACTGGTTAGCCATAACTGACCGTCTTGAATACTAATTTGGAATTCCATAGAGCGATCGACCAATTCAGCTAATGCTTGTGTGGTTTCTTCACTAAAGCTTTCTATGGATAATTTATTGAATTGATTAAGTTTACTTTGTGATTGTTGCCACCAAGTATTGACACTTGTTCCGTAACAATACAATTTAACTTGTTGCGCGCGGTTACACGCTTTTTTCAAACGCTTTTCATCAAGTTGGCCCAGTTCAATCCACAGTTCAATCTCTTCACTGTAATTTATTTGCCATATAGCCGCTTCGTCTTCATCGCTGACACCTTTACCAAACTGTAAATGCTCGTTGGCATTAAGTACGTAGGCAATCAGTCTGATCATCATTCGACGATTAGTTTCAGACGGATGCTGCGCTACTGTTAATTGCAGGGTTTCGTAATGGTTACGATCCATATCAGATAGATGAATTGTTGCTTTATTTATTGTCGATTTTAAGGCCATAACGTCTTATTGTTGAATGAGATAACTAATTCTGCATATTAACGTGTATTTTCTTTGCGTGATAGTAACTTATCGTCAATGATTAACGAATTGTTATATCTTAGATGAATAGCTGGCATAAAGTGGATTAATTTAAGTGATGTAATTAACAGTGATAGACTAAGGTTAATTCAATTTTAGTTTGCAGTTTGAAAGTAAGCTGAAATAAAACTAATACAGTTCAAAACTCTTTTTCATATGGAAGCAATAACTATGACCATTCAATCTTTTATCCCACCACAGCGCACTTTAATGGGCCCTGGTCCATCTGATGTTAGTCAACGTGTTTTGTCGGCATTAGCAAGGCCAACCGTTGGTCATTTAGACCCAACATTTATTGGCATGATGGATGAGTTAAAACAGTTATTACAATATGCATTTAAAACAACTAATGCTAATACCATGGCGATATCAGCACCGGGCTCAGCGGGCATGGAAGCGTGTTTCGTTAACTTAGTTACGCCAGATGATACCGTTGTTGTTTGTCGTAATGGCGTATTTGGCGCGCGCATGATTGAAAATGTAAAACGTATTGGCGCTAACTTAGTGATTGTTGATTCACCGTGGGGCAGAGCGGTTGAGCCCCAATTGTTGGAAGATACCTTAATTGCTAACCCGCAAGCAAACTTTGTTGCCTTTGTGCATGCCGAAACTTCAACCGGTGCGGTTTCTGACGCGAAAACTTTATGTGAAATTGCTCAACGTCACCAATGTTTAACGATAGTTGATGCGGTTACGTCACTTGGCGGTATTGAACTAAGAGTTGATGACTGGGGTATTGATGCTATTTATTCAGGTAGTCAAAAGTGTTTATCGTGTGTACCAGGTATTTCACCCATAAGTTTTAGTGATAAAGCCAGTGAAGTTATCGCTAATAGAACCACACCTGTTCAAAGCTGGTTTTTAGATCAATCACTTGTGATGGGCTATTGGTCAGGTGAGGGCAAACGCGCTTATCATCATACCGCGCCAGTAAATTCTTTATATGCATTGCATGAGTCTTTGGTGATGTTACAACAAGAGGGTATCGAAAATGCTTGGGCGAGACATAAATCTCAACATGAAAAGCTTGCAAAGGGGTTAACTGACCTCGGGTTAGATTTTATTGTGCCAGCAGAAGAACGATTACCTCAATTGAATTCGGTTTATATTCCAGCAGGTGTTGATGATGCTAAAGTACGTCAATATTTACTACAAGAATACAACCTTGAAATTGGTGCTGGTCTTGGCCAATATGCAGGCCAAGCGTGGCGAATTGGCTTAATGGGCTATACCGCACGTAGTGAAAATGTCGCATTGTGTTTAAGCGCATTAACTGATGCTTTAAATAAATTTCGTAGTTAAACATATCGTTTATTTCCGATAAATTGATGGTTTACATTACTTGAAGAAAACGGCTGTAATCTTGCAAATGAACGGATTTTTGCTAGGCTTTAGCCGTTCTTATGCGAGTTACACAGACGTATTTTTAATATAGTAGAAAGTGATAAGTTACCGGTAAAGGAAGTCTGGTGTTGTAGTTTATGAATTATTTCAGGTGAACATGCTTAGCATAATATTCACAATGAGGAATCATAATGTACAAAGTCAATTTTGTAAAAACCTTCAATTGTTTATTAGTATCAATCGTTCTTCTTTTCAGTGCCCTTGTTCAAGGGGCTGAATCTAAATCTAATTTGGCCGATGTTTGGAAAATGGTGCCGAATGAAGGTCAAAGTGCGCAGTTTGAATCAGCGTTTAAAGCACACCTAAAATTTCGACAAAAGCAAAAAGATCCACGTAGTTGGCAAACTTATGCACCAGTTATCGGCAAAGATATTAGTTTTTATATTGTTCGCCATTGCTGCTTAGCGTGGGCTGATTTGGACAGCTATCAGCAATGGTCAAAAGAAACTGGCGTGCTTGAACATTGGAATAAAAATGTCGCACCGTATGTGCGTGACTATGAGCATTACTTAAATGAGCTTGATTTTGCCAATAGTAACTGGCCTGAATCGAATAAAGGTATGCAGTACTTTGCTGTTACCCAATATCGGGTGAAAATGGGTAAAGGGGCTAGTATTGCTGAAGGTAAAAAAACCTTAAGTAGTTATGCAAAAGAAATGAAGTGGCCATATTATTGGTCGTGGAGTGATCAAATTGGCGGCAAAGAAGGACTGAGTTTAGTTATTCCATATAGCAACTATGCTGATATGGCGCCGCCCGAGGAAAGCTTTTATCAAGCGATTGTTAAACACTTAAAAGATGAAGATAAAACCAAAGCCACTTTTAAACAGTGGAGTGGAAACTTTAAGTCAACTGACTATACCATTTATCGCATTCGTCCTGATTTATCCATGAAGTAATGTTTAATTAGATAATAGGGACAATATAGATAAGAGCACTCTTCGTTGTCATCATTAGGTAAAGAGTGCTTTTTCTTTAAGATCAGGGGTATTGTTTACCAGCTACCCGAGTTTTCCATACTTAGCCAAGGCTCTTGTGGCGCTAAACGTTCACCTTTTTGTAGTAACTCAATGGAGACATTATCGGGAGACTTTACAAATGCCATGTGGCCGCAGCGTGGAGGGCGATTAATGATAACACCGGCAGCCATAAGTTTTTCACAGGTTTGATAAATATTATCTACTTCAAACGCTAAATGACCAAAATTTCGACCAACACTGTAATCTTCTTCTGAGTCCCAATTATGGGTCAATTCAATTTCCGCAGCGCCGGGCTCTGTTGCTAAAAAGATTAAGGTAAACTTTCCGTCAGGTACGTCAACGCGTTTTGTTTCTACCAAGCCAAGCTTAGTGATGTAAAAATCTAATGATTGCTCTACGTCTTTAACGCGAACCATCGTATGTAAAAACTTCATTTTTTAAGAACCCACTTAATTTTAAAACTTGCCTAAGTCTACACTGTTGTATAGGTCGTAGAGAAGTCACTTGCTATAAGTAAATAGCTAAAATTTAGGTTAATTAATTTTGCCTATATTTGTTCGGTATTGGTTGGGGGTATAACCGGTTAATAATTTGAATGTACGAGTAAAAGGTCCTACTGAGGCAAATCCACTTTCCAAGCCAACCACAAGCACTGGCCACTTTTTCTTATCTGGATCAGATAGTAGGTTTTTGGCGTGTGTTACCCGCAATTGATTAACGTATTGATTAAAGTTTCGGGCGTTTAAATTGTTTTTGAGTATTCTGCTCACTCTATATTCTGAAACCTCAAGCTCACGTGCAATATCAGCCACTTTTAAGTTTGCTTTTAAATACAAAGATTGCTCAATTAATAGAGTCTCAACTTTTTCAGCAAGTGCAAGTTCAATGTCAACTGTTTGGGTCGTACCCGAAATATTGCGCTTTGACTGTGAATAAGCCAGGTCATTTGATTTGTCGTTTGTTTTCTCCGACGATTTATCTTTTTTAAATCGCCACAGCAATAATACTTGGGTATTTGTTAGTACAAATAAAATGATAAACGCAGTGATCAGTTCTTTTGATTCTGGACTGTCGACAAACATTCCTTGCGATAATTTACTTATTGCTACCGCCAAACCAAAAGTCGCTAAAAACAGTATACGTTGGGATTTATCTTTTTTACTAGCGGTAGTGAATCCTCTACACCCCTCCCAGAAGGAAAGCATGATTACTGTAGAAGACAATAAAACGGTTAATTCACTAATGACGTAGGGAACAATACTACTATTTTTGGCTAAAACTGGCGTGATGCCGCTCACAAATAAATAACCTTGGTTTGCCATAATTAGCACGGCTATTACGATGGCAATGGTAATGTGAGGTAATAAGATTGCCCGTTTTTCTCTGAATAAACAACGAGACAATAACCAATAGCCGTTACAGGTTGCACAGGCGCCCATACCGATTAAATATTGATATGCACCCAATGTTTCACCTGATACTTTCTTTGTTGCCATTATCGCAATAGAGCCACAAAACAGGGCAAACATAATATGCGCTATTTGTTTTTCTCGTACTAAAAGTTGAGCAATTAAAAATAGTAAACTTATAACAAGTAAAGTTGTATATATCGTTGTTAGATTCATTTTTATTTACCGTTAACGTAATAAGCAGAAAAATTTTAACAATTCACTGTTTTTTCTTCAATGAGCATTTTATTAGCAAATATTTCCAAAATATGTGCGCCGAATTTAAAATTCGGTGCGATTTTTGTTTTTTTTACATGCAAAATTTATTTTAATCAATACGTTAATATAAAGGTTAAGCATGCAGGTTTTAATGAACAAAGTTGGTGTACCTCTAATATCAGCAGAGAAAACACTTAGTCATATTGTTAAATATTGGATAGTCGTTGCGTTATTAGGGCAATGGATGTTTGCTGCCTATATCTTAAGTATTTATGCGCTTCCTACCATATTTGGTAATTCAGCATTAACCTTCTCATTATCACCGGGTCAAGGGGCAAATACAGAAAGTAGTGCGGAATCATTAGTGTTTTTTGTTCACATAATTCCAGCGGCTTTAATGGCAATGAGCGGTTTGTTTCAGCTGTTTCCGAGTATAAGAAAAAAATACCCGAAATTTCATCGATACAATGGCCGAATGTTTTTAACTTTAGGATTGTCTGGAGCCTTAACTGGCTTGTATTTAACCTGGGGAGCAGGTTTTAGGTTCAGTGATTTAGGCTCACTTGGTGTGACCTTTAATGGCATATTAATTCCTATTGCTGTTTACTTTGCGTGGAAATCAGCTATTGAAAAGAAATTTACTATTCATCGACGTTTTGCAATTCACAGTTTTATATTAATAAATGGCGTCTGGTCATTTAGGTTGTACTTGATGGGGTGGTTTGTTGTAAATCAAGGTGCTAATGGTAACTCAGCAAGTATTGACGGGCCAGTTGATATAGCACTTTCTTTTGCTTCTTATTTACTTCCAATGGCAATAGCGGAAGTAATCTTTTGGGCACAACGAAACAAAAATAACAATATTAAATGGTTTGCTGCAATTTTCGCTGGTACTGGCGCAATAATTACCACTGTCGGTGTTGCTGCGGCTGTGACAATGATGTGGATCCCACGAATTGCAAAAGCACTTGATGGACTTTTTTAATCAGCTATTAAGCCAAGAGTCGTGCATAATGAATTTAATGTCATTACAGTGCAAGGCAGTGCTAGATTTTAAAAAATATTACTCGGTTTTATCCTTGAAGTCACATAAGTCTTCAAGGATACATGATCCACAACGTGGTTTCCTAGCAACGCAGGTGTAGCGCCCATGTAAAATAAACCAGTGATGCAAATTGAACATAAACTCTGTTTTTTTAGGGGTGTTTTTAATGATGGCTTGTTCAGTTTGATCAACTGTTTTGCCTTTTGCATAGCCTGTGCGGTTGGCAAGGCGCTGGATATGGGTATCGACAGCTAAAAAGTATTTACCTTCATTATCTTTTAGTTGGCCAAAGGCTGTATTAAGTACAACATTAGCCGTTTTTCTGCCTACGCCGGGTAGGGCTTCTAAAGCCGCTCTATCTTCTGGTACTTCACCGCCATGTAAATCGATTAACATTTGACAAGTTTTAAGTGTGTTAACCGCTTTGGTGTTAAATAAACCGATAGTTTTGATGTAAGATTTTAAGCCATCTAAGCCTAGGTCTAAAATTGTTTGTGGTGTATTAGCTATTGGGTATAACTTATCAGTAGCCTTATTAACACTAACATCAGTTGCTTGTGCCGACAGTAAAACAGCGATTAATAACTCAAATGGACTTGAGAAGTTAAGTTCAGTTGTTGGCGCTGGGTTATCGTCCCGCAAGCGGGTAAGCATTTCTAATCGTGTGTCTTTATTCATTTGATTTAACTTATTTTAGTTATTTTAATTTTTTTAAGTATCAATATTATTTTTATTAAAAAGTTGTATTCGAAGCCATCATTTACTAAAAAAACTAGCTTTCAAAGTTTACCCTAACGCGTTCAATTGCTTGTTCTAGTTGTTTAGGTTTAGCTTGGGCTATTTTATTATCTATGACGTTTTTTCCGGCAATCAAAAAGCCCATGGCAATAAATGCCCCAGGTGGCAAAATAGCTAATAGAAATTGGCTATCAAGTTTATACACTTCAACCCTAAGTTCTGTTGCCCAAGAGCCCAATAATAAATTTGCGCCGTCAAATAATGTACCTTGGCCTAATATTTCTCGTATGCCGCCTAAAACAACCAAGACTAGTAAAAAACCAAGTCCCATCATCAAACCGTCAAAACTAGCTTGTAACATAGGGTTTTTAGACGCGTAGGCTTCTGCTCGGCCAATAATGGCACAGTTAGTAACAATAAGTGGCAGGAATATTCCAAGTGACTGGTATAAGTCGTAGGTATAAGCATTCATCAGCAGTTGCACACAAGTTACAAATGCAGCAATGATCAAAACAAAAATAGGAATGCGAATTTCTTTTGGTACCCAGTTTCTAACGCCCGAAACCGCGACATTAGAGCAAATTAGCACGAACATAGTGGCAATACCTAAACCTAAGGCGTTGACAACGGTGGAAGTAACCGCGAGTAGAGGACAAAGCCCAAGTAGCTGTACCAAGCCAGGATTGTTTTTCCATAGTCCTTGCCATGCTAATTCTCTGTACTCAGAATCTATTTTCATGACTTAGCTCCACAATTACTTTCGGTGTTAAAAATAACCTCTTGATTAGCTTTAAAATAATCGACGGTTTTTCTCACTGTTTTTACTACTGCTCTGGGGGTAATGGTTGCGCCAGTAAATTGGTCGAACATACCGCCATCTTTAATAACTGCCCAACGGTTATCATTTTCATCGTGTACTTTTTTACCAGCAAATTTAGTGATCCAATCACTTTTTCTTAACTCTATTTTATCGCCTAAACCGGGAGTTTCTTTATGCAATAAGGTACGAACTCCACTGACACTACCATCGCTATTTATTGCGATAAGTAATTCAATGTTGCCATTATAGCCATCCGGCGCAGCTGTTTTAATTGCGGCAGCAATTGGTGAATTATTCATTCTAGCACGGTAAATTACGTCTATTTTTAAGTCATCATTATTTGTTGGTGCAATGATACAATCGCGAAACATTTCATTGTCGTGTCTGTTTTCGTCAATGGTTTGGTTTAATTGTCTGATCAACTGTTGCTGTGCTTGTAGTTCAATATTATCTTTAGTCATTAGATGCACAAACCCAACAGTTGCGGTGCATACAACGGCGAATAACATCAATATTAAGGCATTTTTATTAATAGCGGGTGCTAATGCTGACATTATTTTTTCACTCCGACATTATGACCATAAGTGCGAGGGCGGGTATATTGATCAATTAATGGTGCGGCCATATTACAGAGCAATACCGCAAAAGCGACGGCATCTGGGTAACCACCGAACTTTCTAATTAAATAAACTAACAAACCAGCAAGTGCGCCGAATACTAATCGCCCTTTAACACTGGTTGCGCCAGATACTGGGTCAGTTAAGATGAAAAATGCACCAAGCATTGTAGCGCCAGTGAACCAATGGAACATTGTTGATGCGCTACTATCAGGGCTAAGAATAAAAGCAATAAAACTACAGATGAATAAGCTTGATAAAAAGCTGAATGGCGTAGTCCAGTGAATGGCTTTTTTAGTTAATAGAAATAATCCACCTAGTAAGAAACCAGCATTCATCCATTCCCAACCAATACCGAAGTGTTTACCTATAACGGGCGACTCCATGCTTTCTACAACTGTTAAACCTAGCGTGATGTTAGTTTTTACAGTATCAAGTGGTGTTGCCATCGTGAAGCCATCAACATGAGTTCTAATTTGTTCTACCGAATAACCTTGTGGGGTATAACCAGAAAAAATTAACGATAATGTGTCTGCAAATTGTAAATCAATGGCAAGCAATGGTAGGGGGGGCTGCCATTGGGTCATTTGTACAGGGAAAGAAATAAGTAACATGACATAAGCGGCCATGGCTGGGTTAAATGGGTTATGACCCAAGCCACCGTACAGCTGCTTAACAATAACAATTGCAAATAAACTGCCAATGATGGTGATCCACCATGGCGCGAGAGCAGGCAAGCTTATACCCAGCAAAACCGCAGTTAATATAGCACTACCATCAAGTAATTGCGGACGAATTTTTTTCTGTCGAAGAGAAAGAATCGAAAACTCAGCAACTAAAGCTGTAATAACCGCCATAGATATGTGAATTAAATTCCCCCAACCAAAAAAATACCATTGTGCAAATATGCCTGGGATTGTGGCATAAATAACTAACCTCATCAGGCCTGAGGTTTCACTCTGTTCGTGATTATGTGGGGAACTTGCTATCCAAAATGCCATGGGTATCAATTACTCTGAAGTTTGTGATTTAGTTGCGTCAGCGGCAAGCTTTTTGGCTTTAGCCTTAGCGACAGCTGCTGCGATACGAGCTTTTTTAATTTCTGATGCTGAAGCCTCATTTGCTTTGGCATCATCTTTTTGCTCACTATTTTCTGAATTTGATTTTGTTTGTGATTGCTCAGCTAATTTTTTCGCTTTTGCATTTGCTTTAGCTTTTGATACCGCGGTAGCAATTTTAGCTTTTTTCAATTCTTCGGCACTTTGTTTAGGTGCTTTAGTTAGTTTAGCTGCTTTTGCTTTTTGCTTAGCTTTTGCAACCGTGGCGGCAATTTTTGCTTTTTTCAATTCGGCTGCACTTTGCTTTGGCAATTCAGCTGATATTGAGTCACTTTCTTCAACGGCTTCAACGGGCGTAGGTGAAGCTTCTTTTTTCGCTATTGCTGATTTAGTTTGGCTTTTGGCAGGCAGTTCAACGGGATTATCTGTTTTAGCTTTTGCATCTGCCTTGGCTTTTGCTTTTTGTTTAGCTTTTGCAACAGCGGCAGCAACTTTCGACTTTTTATCTTGGGCTGGACTAGCCGCCGTCTCTTTTACATCGGTAAGTGTAGCATTAACGTCATTGTCTGTTCTTGTTTCAGGCAATTTTGCAACTGAGTCATCTGTTTTCTTTGCTTGCTGTAACTTTTTTGCTTTAGCTTTGGCAATCGCTGCGGTAACTTTAGCTTTTTTGTCTGTGACCGGCGCATTTTCAGATTTAGGTTTAGCTGATGCTTCTTTTGTATCAACTTTAGTTGTATCTGAGTCACTTTTTGGTGTTTGAACATCAGTTAACTGTGCTTTTTGAGCAAGTTTTTTAGCTTTAGCGCGGGCAATAGCATTAGCAACTTGACTCTTTTGGTCGCTCACTTGCTCGTTTACACTTTCTTGTGGGCTAGCATTTTTATCTGTTGAAGATTGCGCTTTTTTAGCTTTTACACGGGCAAGTGCGGCGGCAACAGCTGATTTTTCAGTTTTTGCTTCACTGGTGCCTGAATTCATTCTAGCTTTACGAGCTTCAGCAGCTTTTTTGTGTTTTTCTGCTCGCGCAATTTTTTCACGTTCAAGTCGTTTTTTACGCGCTTCAAACCTAACTTTAGCTTTTTCTGCTTTGATATCGAGTAGTTTTTGCTGACGTATTTCTGCTTTGCTGACACGGTAATAATGCACTAACGGTATTTGGCTTGGGCATACATAAGCACAAGCGCCACATTCAATACAGTCAAATAAATTAAGGTTAGTTAACTGTTGTTGATCTTTTGCTTTTGCGCTCCATTGTAATTCTTGCGGTAATAATTGAGCAGGGCACACATCAGCACATTGTCCGCAGCGAATACACTCGACTTCTTTTGTACCGGTAGAATAAGGCGATGCTATCTCTTCTTCACTTGGCGCTAAAATACAGTTTGTGGATTTAATTACTGGTATTTGGTCGTTTGAAAGACTAAAGCCCATCATAGGGCCACCCATAATCAAATGTTTGTGCTGTTTGTTTTTATAGCCACAGTTCTGCGTTAAAAAGCCAACAGGAGTGCCAATTAATGCCCAAGTATTTTGTGGTTTCTCTAATGCTTGACCACTCACGGTAACAACACGCTTAATAAGTGGAGTGTCATTAATTACCGCATCGGCAATGGCGAAACATGTAGCAACGTTTTGCATTACGATACCAAGAGAGCTTGGCAATACACCACTTGGCACTTCTTGATCGGTTAAAATCTTGATCAGCTGCTTTTCACCGCCACTTGGATACTTGGTGGGTATAACACAAACATGAATGTGTTCAATATCAGCTGTAGCCTTTTTAAGTGTGTCAATGGCTTTACTTTTATTGTCTTCAATACCGATTAGTATATTTTTTGGCTCAAGTAAATGATCAAGTATTTTTATGCCATCTAAAACCGTTGGGCTATGTTCTTGGATCAGTAAATCATCAGCGGTGATATAAGGCTCACACTCTGCGGCATTAATGATTAAGTACTCAATTTTGGCTAAAGTGCCGACTTTTACTTGTGTAGGGAAACCTGCGCCCCCCATACCAGCAATCCCAGCGTTGGCAATTTTTTCTAAAATCTGCCCTTTGCTTAATAATTCATAGTCAGGGCATATCTTTCGCTTACACCATGTATCTTCACCATCAGGCTTCATGATAATACAGGTTTCGCTTAACCCTGATGGGTGAGGAATTACTGATGCTTTAATCGCTGAAATAGTGCCACTTGTAGGGGCATGAACGGGAAGTTGCATTGGGCTGTCACTAGCGCTCAATGCTTGTCCTTTTAGGACTTTGTCGCCAACGGCAACAATAATATCGCCTGCTTGGCCAATGTGTTGGCGCACAGGGATAGTGAGTTGCTCAGGTATTTGAGCACTTGCTATAGGTTTAGTACAAGTCAGGAACTTTTGCTCAGGTGGATGAATGCCACCATGAAAATGAGAAAAATGTCCTTTATGTATGCGTTCTATTACTGATTCCACCCAAACCTCATCTAATCTACTTGTACTACAGGGATACTGTCTAAATCCCATTGCCAATTTTGCGTTGTTGTTGCAACCGGGATCATTTCAATACAATCGACCGGACATGGCGCGACACATAAATCACAGCCCGTGCACTCGTCAGCAATAATGGTATGCATTTGTTTTGTGGTGCCAAGAATGGCGTCAACAGGGCAAGCCTGAATACATTTGGTACAACCGATACAGTCTTCTTCAATGATAAAGGCGACTTTAGGCGTATTGTCAGTTTCATGATTTTCATCTAATGGCTGAACTTCTACGCCCATTAAATCGGCTATTTTTTTGATAGTGTCTTCACCGCCTGGCGCACACTTGTTAATAGCTTCACCATTAGCAACCGCTTCAGCGTAAGGTTTACAACCAGGGTAACCACATTGGCCACATTGGGTTTGTGGCAAAAGTGCATCGAGTTGCTCAGCAAGTGGGTCACCTTCAACTTTAAATCGCACTGAAGCGTAACCCAATAGGGCGCCAAATAATGCGGCGAGAACGCCGAGAACGAGTATTGCAATAACAGTACTCATTAGAATTTAACCAAACCAGTAAAGCCCATAAATGCCAACGACATTAATCCAGCAGTGATCATAGCTATTGCAGAACCTTTAAAGGGAGTGGGGACATCGGCATTCGCTAGCTTTTCGCGCATGGCTGCAAACATAATTAATACCAGTGAAAAGCCAACTGCAGCACCAAAACCATAAATAATTGATTCGAAAAAGTTATGCTGCTTGTCGCGGTTTAACAGTGCAACACCAAGTACGGCACAATTGGTTGTAATCAGGGGTAAGAATATACCTAACAAACGATAGAGATTTGCGCTAGTTTTGTGCACGACCATTTCAGTAAATTGTACCACCACGGCGATAACCAAAATAAAGGTCATGGTTTCTAGGTACTCTAAACCTAATGGTGTGAGTATATAAGTGCTAACAACGTAGCTGAGTAATGAGGCTAAAGTCATGACAAATGTTGTAGCAAACGACATACCGATGGCCGTTTCTGTGCGCGAAGATACCCCCATAAAAGGGCACAAGCCGAGAAAATTAACCAGAACAAAGTTATTTACTAATACTGTGCCAACTAACAGCAGTAGGTAATCAGTCATTTTAGATTTATTTTACAATGAAAATTCACGCTATTATCCGTGTTTATCAATGAATAAACAACATATGAAGAGTAAGGTTATTGAAATTTTATCAGTAAGAATTTTATTGTGATTGAAATTCGTACACAAAGTGTAAGTGCGGCAAATAGCTTTTGAAGTAAGTTGTTGGCGGTATTAGGTAGAATAACGACCAACGGCATAAATTGTTGGTCGTATTGAGGTTGATTGAATTAAGTAGGCAAGTTTAGAGAGCAGATAGACTTTTAGGTTTACCAATATAAAAGCCTTGGCAGCCATCTACACAAAGTTTTTCTAGCATAAATTTCTCTTCTTGGCTTTCAACACTTTCAGCTAATACATTAATGCCTAATCGATGCGCTAAATCTACCATCAAACGCAAGAAATATTGGTTATTTTTATCTTCATCTATATCACGAGTGTAAGTGCTATCCATTTTGATAAAGTCAGGCTTTAAATCTCTAAAGAACTTAAATGATGTTAAGCCAACACCGAAGCGCTCTACAGTTATACGTGAGCCAACTCGATGTATCATATCAATAAAACTTTTACTGGCTTTAATATTTTGCTGCAAGCCAAACTCTGTGATTTCAAATACCAATTTTGATGCAATGGTTGCATCACGTAACAAACGACGCTCTAACCAAATAAGAAAATGACCATCAGTAATTGAACGGGCGCTGATATTAATACCAAAAAAATGGTTTTGCATATTCTTATCGGCAATTTCTTTTATTGCCGCTTCGATTATCATGCGATCAACGGCAACAATTTTGTCAAGCTTCTCAGCCATTGCGAAAAATGACGCGGTTGGCAACGTATCTTCACCACTATTTAAAAACCGGGCCAAAATTTCAGCATAGGCTCGACTATTTGGGCTACTTGGCTTAATCGGTTGTACTAGCAGGTTAATACGCTGATTTTCAATGACGCTATCGATTTCTTGACGCCAATTTTGATTACCATAACTGGCACTAGAGTTTTCTAGAATACTGTCGTCAGTTTGAGCAAACCAAGCATTAACCTGTTGTGTTTGTGCAATGCTAATACCGGTATCAGCCAGCGCTAATAGCTCCCCTAAAGGTTTGTTTTTATCGAAATAGACCAAACCTGTATAACCAACAGAATCTAAATCCGATTTCTGTTGGTATTCATTGAAACGCCCAGTAATATCATTAGCAAAATTTTCTGCACTTTTTAATGTCACATTCGGGATAAGCGTAGCGAAATCAGAACTGTTTAGTCTAAATACTTGTGCGCCTTTATATGGACTTGTTGCTTGTTTCATTATATCAGCAACGGCGCGAATATATGTATCACCTTCGTGATAGCCATGAACTTGATTAATGGTTTGTAATTCCGAACAACGAGTAATGGATAACACACCAAAGTCAGAACGGCTGTCAGCGTTTTCGAAAAATTGAATAAAACGATTACGATTTTCTAATTTAGTTACGGGCTCTATATATGCGTTTTTTTCAAGTAAGGTCGTTGCTGATAGTCTGCTGGCTATCAAATCTTTTAATTCGGTTAAATGCTGCTGAATTTCAGGTAAATCAATTTCGTCGTCTTTATTATCTTCTAACGGCTCTTTGCCTGAAATTATCATGGCAAGATCACGTTTTATTTGTAGGTTGATTTTATTTGCTAAACGGCGGTAGCGCGAAATACTATAAAAGGCAGCAATCACAATGAAAATGACAGATAGTACAAATACCGTCAGAACCATGTTTAATAAATAAAGTAAACTTTTGCTAACGGCTAACTGATAACGAATGGTCAGTGCGGAATTAGGCAACTTGACTTGATTGACAGGGGCCAAAACAAACTCAGCTAAAGGCAAACTTTTTTGTTGTTTATTTATAACTGTAGCACCATCACTTTTACTGATGTCAATAAAGTGGTATTGGTGAGTACTAGTTAATAGCTTGGCCATTTCATCAGCATTTACATCACTACTTGTTCTGTCAAAAGATAATAAGGCTTGTTGATGAACTTGCTGATTTTGAGAAGCTTGTATTGCTACAAATACAGCACCTGCTATGCCAACAACAAGACTAAAAGCAAATGCAATAAGTAAATTTCTTAACAGTAATTGTGTATATGTATACATATAAATTCATAATGCCTATATGTTGCTTAAAAAATTGTTTTTTATTCGTTGTTATTTTACGGCAATTGTTAAACTTTTAACATGAATCATTATAATTTACTAACTATATGATAATGCCACAATAAATATTATAGTAGTGATATGTAACGATGTGTAACTTTGTCTCGCTATTTTCTTTCACACAACTCTTATTAAAGGCTTGTTTTAGCGTAAACACTTAGGGAAAATTAGCTTGCTATAGCGTAGGCAACTATATATAATTCGCCCAGCTTGAATATAACAATATTTCACTGAGAAGATAATTTAACCAGTTTGGCAAGATTATCTAAGATATTGTTGTAAAAAGCCAAGTTTTTAATTTGGCTTACATCGTGGGTTCAGTGAAATAAGCCCCGCGTAATGGGGCTTTTTTGTATCTTAAGAACATGAAAAGGTGCAATAACAGCAAGGTGTATCGCTGGGCTATATGCCCTTTTTTTGTTTCTGAACTCTTCCAAATTGGAGAAAAATGATTGGCTAAATTTGAACACAAACTGACTGCAATGTTGCGTCCTGCCGTTGAAGAAACTGGCAAGGAGTTATTAGGCGTTGAATTTATCAGTGCAGGTAACCACTCGGTTTTAAGAATATTTATCGACCATGAAAATGGTATCGATGTAGATGACTGCGCAGAAGTTAGTCGTCAAGTAGGAGCTATTCTAGATGTAGAAGATCCTATTAGTAGCGAATATAACTTAGAAGTTTCATCACCAGGACTTGATCGTCCTCTTTTTGAAAAATCGCAGTATGAAGCGGTTATTGATGAAACTATCGAAGTAAAAATTTCAATGCCATTAAATGGTCGTCGTAAATTCAAAGGCAAATTAGTTGCTATTGAAAACGATAGTTTAATCGTCATGGTTGATAACGAAGAGTATGAACTTGTTATCAGTAATATAGACAAGGCTCACCTTGTTTATAACCACAAAAAATAATTTAAAATAATGAGAAAGGCTAACTAGCATGAGTAAAGAGATATTACTGGTTGTAGATGCTGTTTCTAATGAAAAGGCATTACCACGAGAGAGCATTTTTGAAGCAATGGAAACCGCTTTAGAAACTGCGACTAAAAAGAAATATGAAGGCGACATCATCGTTCGAGTCAGTATTGATCGCGCAAGTGGTGAATTTGATACCTTCCGTCGTTGGTTAGTTGTTGATGAAAGCGAAACGCCGATGGAAAACCCATATGCAGAAATTAGTTTAGCTGCAGCACAATATGATGATCCAGAATTAAATGTTGGTGATTTCGTTGAAGATCAAATTGAATCAGTTAAATTTGACCGTGTAACAACGCAAACAGCGAAGCAAGTTATCGTACAAAAAATTCGCGAAGCGGAACGTGGATTGATTGTTGATGCTTACCAAGAACAAATTGGTGAGATTATTACCGGTGTAGTGAAAAAAGCGAGCCGTGATAGCGTAATTTTAGATCTAGGTAACAACGCCGAAGCGATTGTTTACCGTGACGATATGTTACCGCGCGAAAGTTTCCGTCCGGGCGATCGTATTCGTGGTCTACTTTATGACATTAACCCTGAAGCACGTGGCGCACAATTATTTGTTAGCCGGACTAAACCGGAAATGTTAATTGAACTATTCCGCGTTGAAGTGCCAGAAATTGGCGAAGAGATGCTTGAGATCAAAGGAGCAGCTCGTGACCCTGGCTCTCGTGCGAAAATTTCTGTAAAAAGTAACGACAAACGTATCGACCCTGTTGGTGCTTGTGTTGGTATGCGTGGTTCACGTGTTCAAGCGGTATCAGGTGAACTTGGTGGCGAACGTGTTGATATCGTTTTATACGATGATAACCCAGCACAATATGTTATCAATGCAATGGCTCCAGCTGAAGTTGCTTCAATCATTGTTGATGAAGACAAAAACACCATGGATATTGCCGTTGAAGAAGGTAATTTAGCGATGGCAATTGGCCGTAGTGGTCAAAACGTACGTTTAGCAAGCCAACTTACTGGCTGGGAACTTAACGTCATGACTGTTGCAGACATGAACGAGAAGCACCAAGCTGAAAACGATAAAGTATTAACACTATTCACTGAAAAGCTAGATCTTGATGAAGATTTTGCCTTGATGTTAGTAGAAGAAGGTTTTACTTCATTAGAAGAAATTGCTTACGTACCTGTAGCTGAAATGCTTGATATTGATGGTATGGATGAAGATACAGTTGAAGAATTGCGTGAACGTGCTAAAGCAGCAATTACCACTCAAGCGTTAGCAAGTGAAGAAACTCTAGAAGGTGCTGAGCCTGCAGAAGATTTATTAAATCTTGCTGGTTTAGAACGTCATTTAGCGTTTGTATTAGCAAGTCGAGGTGTTAGAACACTTGAAGACCTTGCTGAACAAGGCGTTGATGAAATATCAGACATTGAAGAATTAGATGAAACCAAAGCGGGAGAGCTAATCATGGCTGCTCGTAACATTTGTTGGTTTAACGAAGAATAACTCACCGGGAGAAAAATATAGATGGCAACCGTAACAGTAGAACAACTTGCCAATGAAATCGGTACACCGGTGGATCGCTTAGTTAGCCAATTGGCTGACTCTGGCGTGAATAAATCGGCCACCGATTCTGTTTCGCAAGAAGAAAAAGAAACCCTGCTTGATCATTTGAAAAAGCAACACGGTGATGATTCAAACGCTAGCCCAAGTAAAATGACGCTTAGCCGTAAGAAAAAATCAACACTAGTGCTTGGTCATGGTAGTAAGGCTAAGTCAGTGCAAGTTGAAGTTCGCAAAAAACGTACTTACGTAAAACGTAGCGACGTAGAAGAACAGCAACAAGCTGAAGAAGAAGCAAAAATTGCTGAAGAAGCACGTATCAAAGCTGAAGCAGATGCAGCAGCTAAAGCGGTAGCAGATGCTAAAGAAGCTGAAAATGCACGTGCAGTTGCAGCTGCTAAAGCTGAAGTACAGGCAGAAGCTAAAGCAGAAGCCAAACTTGAAGCAGAAGCTAAAGCTAAGCAAGCAGCAGTAGCAAAAGCGAAAAGCATTGAAGAGTCGGCTGCTAAGCCAACTCCGGCAGCTGAAACTGAAGATGCGAAAAAATTACGTTTACAACAAGAAGCAGAATTAACAGCAAAAGCTGAAGAAGAAGCTAGATTGTCAGCAGAAGCGGCTCGTAAGCTTGCTGAAGAAAACGAAGCCCGTTGGAAAGAGCAAGAAGCCGAACGTAAAGCGAAAGAAAAAGAAGTTGTACATTTAACTTCTTCTAAATACGCACAAGAAGCGGAAGATAAAAGTGACTCTGCCGATGAAAGTGGACGTCGACGCAAGAAGAAAAAACCTGCTGGCCAAGACAGAAACAACCGTGGTCGCAATGCCAGAGGTAAGGGCAAGTTAAGCTTATCTTCACCTCAAAGCTTGAAGCATGGTTTCACTAAGCCTGTTGAAATTAAGCTGAATGAAGTACGCATTGGCGAAACTATCTCAGTTGCAGAACTAGCAAACAAAATGTCTGTTAAAGGCGCTGAAGTTGTAAAAGCTATGTTCAAAATGGGCGCTATGGCAACCATTAACCAAGTTATTGACCAAGAAACTGCGGCACTAGTTGCAGAAGAAATGGGCCGTGAAGTGGTACTAGTAAAAGAAAATGCCCTTGAAGAAGCGGTATTATCTGATCGTGGTCATTCTGGTGAAGAAATTACTCGTGCACCTGTTGTTACTATCATGGGTCACGTTGATCACGGTAAAACATCATTACTTGATCACATTCGTGAAGCGAAAGTAGCAGACGGCGAAGCCGGTGGTATTACGCAGCATATTGGTGCTTATCACGTTGAAACGGGTCATGGTATGATCACTTTCCTTGATACTCCAGGCCATGCCGCGTTTACCGCTATGCGTTCACGTGGTGCTAAAGCTACGGATATCGTAATTATTGTTGTTGCAGCAGATGATGGTGTAATGCCACAAACAGTTGAAGCTATCCAGCATGCGAAAGCATCTGAAGCGCCAATTATCATCGCTGTAAACAAAATGGATAAAGAGGGTGCTGACCCAGATCGTGTTAAGAGTGAATTGTCACAGCATGACGTTTTATCTGAAGAATGGGGCGGTGACGTTCAATTCTGTCACGTATCAGCTAAAACAGGCTTAGGTATTGACGAATTACTTGACGCAATATTGCTACAATCTGAAGTTTTAGAACTTACAGCAGTAGTTGATAAAATGGCGAACGGTGTTGTTGTTGAATCTAAACTCGATAAAGGACGTGGCCCAGTTGCTACCGTACTTGTTCAAGAAGGTACATTGAACCAAGGTGATATCGTACTTTGTGGTTTAGAATACGGCCGTGTACGTGCGATGCGTGATGAAAATGGTCGCACCATTCAATCAGCTGGTCCATCTATTCCAGTAGAAATCATTGGCTTAAGTGGTGTTCCACAATCAGGTGATGAAGCGACTGTTGTTAAAGATGAGAAGAAAGCGCGTGAAGTTGCTTTATTCCGTCAAGGTAAATTCCGCGATGTGAAGCTTGCTCGTCAACAGAAGTCTAAACTTGAAAACATGTTTGCTAACATGGCAACAGGTGATGTTTCTGAAGTTAACGTGGTACTTAAATCTGATGTTCAAGGTTCACTTGAAGCAATTTCAGATTCACTAGTTAAACTTTCAACAGATGAAGTTAAAGTTAAAATCATTGGCAGTGGCGTAGGTGCTATCACTGAAACTGATGCGACATTAGCTGCAGCGTCAAATGCAATTGTTGTTGGTTTCAACGTACGTGCTGATGCTACTGCTCGTAAAGTGATTGAAGCTGAAAAAATCGATTTACGTTACTACAGTGTTATCTATGCATTGATTGACGAAGTTAAATCAGCAATGAGCGGAATGCTTGCTCCTGAGTTTAAACAAGAAATCATTGGTTTGGCACAAGTACGTGATGTATTTAAGTCTCCTAAAATTGGCGCTATCGCTGGTTGTATGGTTACTGAAGGTATTATTAAGCGTTCAGCACCAATTCGTGTACTACGTGAAAACGTTGTAATTTACGAAGGTGAGTTGGAATCTTTACGTCGCTTTAAAGATGACGTACAAGAAGTTCGTAACGGTACTGAGTGTGGTATCGGTGTTAAGAATTACAACGATGTACGCGTTGGTGACCAAATTGAAGTATTTGAAACTGTTGAAGTTCAACGCACACTTTAATTGCGTAAACGTTACATAGTTTAGTTGAAATGGGGGCTTAGCCTCCATTTTCATTTGAAAAATATGCGTAATAGTTCATTAGATTAGTGATTGTTTTCAGTAATTATTAGTGTAATTAAACGCAGTAGGAATTATATATGGCAAGAGAATTTGCTCGTACTGATCGAGTTGCACAAGAAATTCAAAAAGAAATCGCGATGATTATTCAACGTGAAGTAAAAGACCCACGCTTAGGCATGGTAACGGTTAATGCGGTAGAAATTACCCGTGATTTAGCTTATGCAAAAATATTTGTCACGTTTTTTACTTTGGAAGGCCAAAATGTTGATCATTCAATCGAAGTACTAAATGAAGCATCAAGCTATATACGTACATTATTAGCTAAGCGTATTAAAGCGCGCATTATGCCAGAACTTAGATTTATTTATGATAGCTCTATGGTTGAAGGTGTTCGCATGGGGAACTTAGTCGACAAAGCAGTTGCACAAGACGTTAAGAACCATGAAGGCGAAATAGGCGAAGTTGAAGCTGACGAAAGCCCTGAGAGTGAATAACGATGGCGAAGAAAAGAAAAGGTCGTGCTATTAACGGCGTTTTACTACTTGATAAGCCATACGATATGTCGTCGAATAGTGCTTTACAGAAAGTTAAACGCATTTACTTTGCTCAAAAAGCTGGCCATACCGGTGCATTAGATCCACTTGCAACAGGTATGTTACCGATATGTTTAGGCGAAGGAACTAAGTTTTCACAGTTTTTACTTGATACCGATAAAACCTATCAAGTAACGGCTAAATTAGGTGTTCGCACGACGACGAGTGATGTTGATGGTGAAATTGTTTGTGAAAAATCGGTTGATGTTTCTGATGAGCAATTAGCTACAGCGCTAGATTCATTTCGCGGTACGACAAAGCAAATTCCTTCTATGTATTCGGCGTTAAAGTATCAAGGGCAACCGCTTTACAAATACGCACGTGAAGGCATTGAAGTACCAAGAGAGTCTCGTGATATTACGGTGTTTAATCTTGATTTATTGCGCTTTGAAGGTGATGAAGTCGATTTAGATATTCATGTCTCTAAAGGCACGTATATTCGTACAATTATTGATGATTTAGGTGAGTTATTGGGCTGCGGCGCTCATGTTGCCAAATTGCATCGCAGTGCGGTCGGCAATTACCCAACTGATCGTATGATAACCTTGGCACACTTAGAATCATTACTTGAACAAGCTGAAACAGAAGAAGTTGCACCGTCAGTATATTTAGACCCATTGTTGTTACCAATGACCACTGCATGTGATGGTATTCCTGCGGTATTTATTGATGACATGTCGGCTAACTTTTTGCGTCATGGTAACCCCGTTCAATGTTCAAATGCACCAAGCGATGGTTTAGTACAAGTATTTATTGGTGATGACGTTGAAACCGGTGAGTTTATCGGTGTCGGACATATCGATGATGATGGTTTAGTTGCGCCTAAGCGCATTGTAGTTTTACCCGCGTAAAGTCTGACGCTAATATCACACTTGCTTTTAAGCTAAGTTAATGGATATTAGTTGCAATTACAGGGTATATTGCTAGAATACGCGCTCTTTGGAACGTCTTGCTGATTTAGTGTTCGGCTCGACGCGATTTTTTAAACACTAAAATTAAGGTAAATATTATGTCTTTAAATGCTGTAGAAAAAGCTGCAATCGTTGCAGAATACGCTCAAAAAGAAGGTGATACTGGTTCTCCAGAAGTACAAGTTGCTTTGTTAACTACACAAATCAACCACTTACAAGGTCACTTTAAAGAGCACATCCATGATCACCACTCTCGTCGTGGTTTATTACGCATGGTAAGCCAACGTCGTAAATTACTTGATTACTTAAAAGGCAAAAACGTTGAACGTTACACGTCTTTAATCGGTAAATTAGGTCTACGTCGTTAAGACAAGCTTTATTAAAAAGCAAAGATCTGCAAAAGGAGCCTAACGGTTCCTTTTTTTATGTCTTAATTTTGATCACCTTTTGAAACCTCAACAGCACTATCTGTAAAGTCGGTAATGATAAATCGAGCTCAATAATCTGACGAATCGAATTAAGTTGGCTGCAACCGGCATTAAAGCTGATCAATTTTAGCTGCTGTCAGCGTTATTATTAAGCCAAATCAAAGAATAATTTACTGATTGAACTAGAATATTATTAACTTTGATGAGGAAAATTTTATGACATCTATCCCAGAATTTATGACCACGAAACATCGCGAATGTGATGAGTTTTTTATTGCCGCAGAAAACGCAGTTGCAGACAATAATTGGTCATTAGCTAAACAAACCTTTAGCCAATTCTCTCAAGAATTAGAATTACATTTACAAGCTGAGGAAACTATTTTATTCCCTGAGTTTGAACAAGCAACTGGCATTACTCAAGGTCCAACGCAGGTGATGCGTGGCGAGCATCAACAAATGCGTGCGTTAGTCGCTGATTTATTACAAGCACTTGGCACGGATGATAAAGAGGCATACATTGGCGCTTCCGAAACATTAATGGTACTGATGCAACAACACAATATGAAAGAAGAAATGATGCTTTACCCGATGACACAGCAACGTGTGCCAGCACCAGAGGCATTACTAGCAAGTGTTGTTGAACATTGCCAAACATCCGTAAACAGTTAATAGTACTAATGAATATTATTGAAGTTAATGTAAGTGCATTGGCTCCTCCTGAGCCGATGCAAATGATCTTATCTTCACTTGCAACATTACCAAGTGATACGGTGTTAAAGGTTGTTCATCGACGTGAACCGTTTCCGTTATACGAGCAACTAATTGCTAATGGTTGGCTTTACCATAGTAAGCAATTGGCAGAAGAAAGTTTCGTGATCTACATCGCCAATGAAAAAAACAAGTTACCATTCAGTGACTTCATTATTCTAAATGCTTAAGTTAATAGTGCCTACGTTAACGGTACATAAGAACAATATTATTACTCACAATTACTTAAAGTTATCATAATGATGAATATCGCTAATTTATCTTTTAGTGCTTTACCTCCAATTAGCGTACCTTTTCGTTATTTTATCAGCGCTGCCATTTTTCTAATACTTACTAGTCTTTTGATCTTGTTTTCCGACGAGGCAGCATGGCTCAGTCGTTGGCATCCAACAATGTTGGCTATCACTCATTTATTTACCCTTGGGTTTATTTCGATGGTGATGATGGGAGCGATATACCAATTTTTACCGGTTATTGGTGGTGTCGGTATCGCTAATGTTCGCATAGTTGCCACTATATCTCATGCTTTGCATACTATAGGAACATTGGCTTTGTCGTGGAGCTTTATATTTCCTAATACCGTTATAAGTGTCATTGCGATGTTGACCTTAGGCACGGGTTTTACGTTTTATATCTGTGCTGTTGCCAATGTTCTGATTAAAAAATTGAGTCAAGGGCAAACCATCATTGGTATGAGGTTGGCTATGCTATCGCTAGTAGTTGTTGTGTTACTTGGCATACTTTTTCTCGCACAAAAAAGCTTAGTGCCATATATAGAATTAGGCGCTATTAGCGATAAAAATTTCACTGATATTCATGCTTTACTCGGTGGTTTCGGCTGGGCTGGAGTACTTATTTTAGCGGTAAGTTTGCAAATAATACCTATGTTTCATGTTACGCCTAGCTTTCCTAAGCTGTTGGCGAAATATATGCCAGTAGCTTTAATAATATTGTTATCACTGTTGTTTGTATTTAAACCTAGCAGTACAAGCGGGCAGGTGGTTATTGCTGTACTACTTACTATATACGCTATTTATAATCTGACATTTCTCCAGCTATTTAAGCAAAGAAAACGCAAGGTTGCTGATACCAGCATTCAATTTTGGCAGTTTGCAGGCATAAGTTTTATCGCGTTGACCTGTTTGTATTTGTTACCCGATGCTTTATTTTTGCAGCTATTTTCTGGTAATAAAGCCTTATTGCTTAGTGCGATATTTATCTACTTTTTTCTTGTTAGCATAATAGAAGCGATGCTGCTAAAGATCACGCCATTTTTAACTTATACTCATCTACAAAGTTTGTGCTTAAGTAACTTTACTGCCATGGCGCACTTACCCCACATGCACGAATTACTGTTAAAGAAACATGGACGTTGGCTGTTTTACTTGCATCTTTGCTCATGTTTTACGCTAATAATGACTTTAGCGTTTACGCAATTATACCAATTATTTGCGTTAACGATGCTAGCAGAATTTAGCTGGCTATTATTTTTGATACTGCGAAGTTTACATCTATATACGCAAAGCCTAGCTAAAATTAATAACAGTGTTTAAATATCATGCTATTACACTGTTTTTTAACTTTTAACCATAACATTTAGACATAGACGCTAGTAAAAAACCAAGCGTTAAGTATAATGTGCGTGCAAAATTTATAATTGCAAAAAACTAATCAATCAGCCTGTATAATTTTTTGTTCTACTTAGCGTGTGTAAACGCGTGAATTTGGTTAACACCTTAATCTTTAAATAAATATTAAGATGACTGACTAAGTGAATAAATAATTGTACAGATTGATTAAAATCAAAAATATTTAAGGAACTAATAATATGTTCAAACCAGTTACTAAATCATTTGAGTTCGGTCAACATACCGTAACTCTTGAAACGGGCGTTATTGCTCGCCAAGCTACTTGTGCCGTTATGGCAAGCATGGACGATACTTCAGTATTAGTCTCTGTTGTTGGTAAAAAAGAAGCAAAACCAGGTCAAGATTTTTTCCCATTAACCGTTAATTACCAAGAGCGTACATACGCAGCGGGTAAAATCCCAGGTGGTTTCTTTAAACGTGAAGGTCGTCCTTCAGAAGAAGAAACATTAATCTGTCGTTTAATTGACCGTCCAATTCGTCCATTATTCCCAGAAGGTTTTACTAACGAAGTTCAGGTTGTTATCACTGTTGTTTCTGCTAACCCAGAAATCGCCCCTGATATCATCGCTTTATTAGGTACTTCTGCAGCATTAGCAATTTCAGGTATGCCTTTTAGCGGTCCTGTTGGTGCAGCGCGCGTTGGTTATACTGACGGCAAATACATTCTTAACCCATTACAATCTGAATTAGCATCGTCGCAACTAGACTTAGTTGTTTCAGGTACTGACTCAGCGGTATTAATGGTTGAATCAGAAGCTGACGTATTGTCTGAAGAAGTAATGCTTGGCGCTGTTATGTACGGCCATGAGCAAATGCAAACCGCTATCACAGCAATTAAAGAAATGGCTGCAGAAGTTAACAATCCTAAATGGGATTGGGTTGCACCAGTTAAAAACGCTGACTTAATCGCTAAAATTGCTGAACTTTCTGAAGGTCAAGTAAACGAAGCTTACCAAATTACCGAAAAAGCAGTACGTTACGAAAAAATTAAAGAAATTCGTGACGGTGTTGTTGAAGCGTTATTAGCTGAAAATGCTGAACTTGACGTGCAAGAAGCAAAAGATTTATTCCACGACTTAGAAAAAACGGTTGTTCGTGGTCGTATCACACAAGGCTCTCCACGTATTGATGGTCGTGATCCTGAAATGATTCGTGCACTAGATGTGATGACTGGCGTATTACCACGTACTCACGGCTCTGCTGTGTTTACTCGTGGTGAAACTCAAGCGTTAGTTACTGCTACTTTAGGTACGCAACGTGACGCTCAACGTCTTGATACTATTATGGGTGAGAAAACTGACGCATTTATGCTTCATTACAACTTCCCTCCATACTGTGTTGGTGAAACTGGTTTTGTTGGTTCACCAAAGCGTCGTGAAATCGGCCACGGTCGTTTAGCGAAACGCGGTATGTTAGCTGTAATGCCTTCAGCTGAAGAATTCCCATATGCAGTTCGTGTTGTTTCTGAAATCACAGAATCAAACGGCTCTTCTTCAATGGCTTCTGTTTGTGGTACTTCATTAGCGTTAATGGATGCTGGTGTTCCAATTAAAGCTTCTGTTGCTGGTATTGCAATGGGTCTAGTTAAAGAAGGCGATGACTTTGTTGTTCTTTCTGACATTTTAGGTGATGAAGATCACTTAGGTGACATGGACTTTAAAGTAGCGGGTACAACTGGTGGTATTACTGCTCTTCAAATGGATATTAAAATTGAAGGTATTACACAAGAAATCATGCAACTTGCTTTAAACCAAGCAAAAGCTGCACGTACTCATATCTTAAGTGTAATGGACGAAGCTATTGGTGGACATCGTGATGATATCTCTCAATTTGCTCCTCGTATTCATACCATGAAAGTTAGCCAAGATAAAATCCGTGACATTATCGGTAAAGGTGGTGCAACTATCCGTATGCTTACTGAAGAGACGGGGACAACTATCGAAATCGAAGATGACGGTACTGTTAAAATTGCCGCAACTGACGGCGAACAAGCGAAAGATGCAATTGCACGTATTACAGCACTTACTGCAGAAATTGAAGTCGGTACTGTTTATACGGGTAAAGTTGTACGTATCGTAGACTTTGGTGCATTTGTTAACGTTTTACCAGGTAAAGATGGCTTAGTACATATCTCTCAAATCTCTGAAGAACGTGTTAACGCTGTTAGCGATGTATTAACAGAAGGTCAAGAAGTAACTGTTAAAGTGCTTGAAGTTGACCGTCAAGGCCGTGTACGTTTAAGCATGAAAGAAGCGGCTGAAAAGCCAGCAGCTCCAGCGCCAGAAGCTGCTGAGTAAGCCATAAAGTAAATAACCACAACGTTATTTGGCAACAATTAATAACGTTTTTGTGTTGATAAAAAGGGAGCTTATTAGCTCCCTTTTTTATATACTCAAGAAGTTCATATTTACTAAAGGTTCTATTTTTCGTGCACTTACTTTATAAAAAATTATTTTCTAAAATACAACTTTCTAACACTCAGTTTTCAAAGGCTGTACTCTCCAAAGCATTGATAGTTTCTGGTTTATTACTTTCTCAAGGTTGTGTTAGCACTTCGGCTGAAAAGCCATCGGTTATTGGCCAACTTATTATTGCTGAGCCGAATGCCATTAGTTATAAAAGTGAGATAGCGTTAGCGCGATTATCGCAAGTTTTACAACGTGCTGAAATTAGCGATGGTCAGCGTGCTGAATTGTTTTATCAACGTGGCGTCGAGTATGACAAAGTGGGTTTACGTGCTTTAGCAAGATTTGATTTCAACCAAGCGATAAATTTGAAGCCAGATATGGTCGATGCTTATAACTTTATTGGTATTCATTTCACACAATTGCAAGAATTTAATCAAGCTTATGATGCTTTTGATTCGGCAATTGAATTGGCTCCCGATCATGAATATGCCTATTTAAATCGTGGTATTGCCTTATATTATGGTGGCCGAGCGAATTTAGCTTCTGATGACTTTAAAGTTTTTAGACAATATCAGCAAAATGACCCTTATCGAGTGTTATGGCAGTACTTGGCCGATTTAGAAACTAATCAGCAACAGGCTGCACAAGACTTATCGTTATATGCCGAGCTGATTGATGAAAGTGTTTGGGCAAAAAAAGTTATTGATTTGTACCTAGGTAAGATAAACCAAGCAACATTCATTGATCATTTAACTGACAATGTTAGTTCTAATAAGGCCTTAACTGAGCGTTTATGTGAAGCCTATTTTTACTTAGGCAAATACAACCAAATGAAAGGTGATGTAAATGCCGCAATTAATTTTTTCAAGTTAGCACTAAGTACTAATGTTTACGAATTTGTTGAGCATAGATATGCCAAACTTGAATTAGATCTTATGCGTCAAACAATGCAACAAAATAAAGCACTTTAGTCTTTAGATTAATTTTCCAACTGACATTGATGCTTTCAAAATACCGTATTTTAATGAGCTTAGTGATAATGATATTGCTAGGCTCATTTTTTTTAGTGGATAGCTACCGTCAGAAAATAATTCAAGCCACTATATCATCTGAGCAATTATCACGATTAGATTCAATTGAATTTTTTACCAATTCCACTGAACGACTAAACAAATTATTAACGGTAGAAAACCGAAGCGCGTGGTTACATCTAGCTAAGCTTTATGCGAAGAAAAATGCTGATATTGCCTATCAGCTTGGTAATTACTACCTTATCGATGGTCGTATAATGTCTGCGAAAACTTGGTTGAAGGAGTCTGTTCGCCAACATCATCAAGGTGCAATGCTTGCACTCGCTAAGCATTACTTTAAAACCAAGCAATATCAAGAAAGCAAAAGCTTAGTATTGCCTATTTTAGAAAATGACGCTGCCTTAGTTTTGTTGTATAAGCTTGCAATTCAGCAAGGCGACACAGCGTTTCTTGCAGAGCATCAAGAAACGCTGTCAGGGTTAGAGAATAGCGACTTTTATCAAGAGTTGGTTAATTTTTCTGTTTTTACTGCTAAAAAATATAAGTTAAACCCGCAGTGCAATGTAAGTGTGCAGCTTTTTGCGACCAATTTAAACGGTTTACGCCACGGGGCAAAACTCATTACGCAGTTTCAACAGCATAAATTGGCGCCGTATATTTGCTTACTAACGCCTAAATATATTCCCCATGAACTAGTTAATTGCCAAGATAATTCACATGAAAAAATTTCTTGTAAGGCAAATGTTTGGGCTAATCGAACAGATATATCAAGTCGTTATGTTGGCTTAATTGTCGAGCAAGGTGGTGCCAATGTTGATAACGGCATCATGTATATAGATCAACAGGACAATGTTGAGGTGCTTGCCCATGAGCTTTCGCATTTGATCGGTTTTATTGATGAATACCCATTGCCTAGCCAGCATCAAAAATGTCAACAAAATCAGCAAATACCATTTTCTTATAACGTTGTAACATTAACTGAAAGTTACTTTGGCGAAAGGACAGAAATAAGAAAGCGACTATTGGCAAAATTACCATGGGCAAGCCTAATTAAAGACAGCACTCCAATTTTGACCAAACAGGATCAAGGTTGGAAATTAACTACACCGGTAGAATACTTAAATGAAATTGGCATTTTCTTGGCACGCTCTTGTGATAAAAATGCAAATATTCAAAGCTATAAACCTTATTATCACCGCACTCAATTGGAGTATTTTGAACTCGATTTCCCTCAAAGCTATATTGATATTATGGCTTTGGCACCGAAGCAATATCTAATGCCAAGTTATCACTTTAATGTCAGTCGTGATTTGGCTCAGCAGGGTGAATATAAACAAGCTCGAGAAATATTACGCGCGACACTTTTTCGTTAGTTAATCTTAGGTGGGCTTAATTTAAGGTTAAATTACTATGGTAAATACTTGTTCGTTTAATTCACTTTGATAAAACTTCAGATGCAATTTTATTATTCATAAGTAAAGTAATAGTGAAGGCTTAATCGCTAGCTAATTCAACTTAATGCTATGTTGAATTAGCTAGGGCTTTTTAGTGTTGCTCAATGGTTGAAGGGCTATTTTCTTCAAATGTTTTGATATCATTAACATTTTTTAAGTGTGTTGCAGAATTTATATATTCTTGTTGCTGTACAACTGTATTTTTTCTTACTTTGGCAATAGGCCACATGGTGTTGTTATTAAATGTTGTTAGTTCTTGTTCTAATGACGCCTTATTATTCTTAGGGGATTTAACTTTGGTTGTACGAATAAACCATGAAAATAATGACATAAAGCGGACTCCTTGTATCACTTACTACTAAGTTATAGCGCAATTTTCCAATTTTCGCTGATTTTGCTGTGCTTATTTATTAAATATTTCAGGTTTTACTGCTATAAAAATATTTTAGGCGGCAAGGTAAGATATAATAATAACAATTTTATGTTACTAATATTATGTTTTTTTATGAAAAAATGTATGGCAAACTTTTCTTCTTCGATTTTTCGTCAGCAATTCCCTATATTAGCTCAATTTGTTAACGGTAAACCTCTAGTTTATTTTGATAATGCAGCAAGTACTCAAAAACCTGTAGACGTTATTGACTGTTATCAGCATTATTATCAAACTAGCAATGCTAATGTTCATCGTGCTTCACATGCGTTAAGTTCAAGAGCGACAACTGCTTATGAAGAAACTCGTCAACATTTAAAGAACTTTATCAAGGCTAAGCATAGTAAAGAGATCATCTGGACTAAAGGCAGCACTGAAAGTATTAATTTAGTGGCACAGTCATGGGGTCGTAAAAACTTACAGCCTAATGATGAAATTATTTTAAGTTATAGTGAACATCACGCTAACATCGTACCTTGGCAAATTGTAGCAGAGCAAACTGGTGCAAAAATTAAAATTCTGCCATTAACTAGTGAAGGTAGAATAGATACAACTAGATTAGAAGAAACCATCGGAGAGAAAACCCGTATTGTTTGCTGTGGCCATATCTCGAATGTGCTTGGACGCATTAACCCTATTGCTGATGTTATTAGCTTTGCTAAGAAACACAAGGCGCTAACCTTAATTGACGGCGCACAAGCCATTGCTCACTTACCTGTAGATGTTCAAGCTCTAGATTGTGATTTTTACGTGTTTTCTGCCCATAAAATGTATGGTCCAACAGGGGTTGGCGTTCTTTACGGCAAACGTGAAATACTAGAAAAAATGTCACCATATCAAGCTGGTGGTGAAATGATAAAGTCAGTGAGTTTTGAACAAACTACCTTTAATGATTTGCCGCATAAATTTGAAGCAGGCACACCAAATATTGCCGGTATCGTTGCCTTTGGTGCAGCGTTAAAATTTATAGACGTTCAGCAGTTAGCGGCATTAGCGCAATATGAAACAAACTTGGTCCAATATTGCTTTGCGCAGTTATCTCAAGTGCCAGGGCTTTGCTTTATAGTTGAAGGACAACCGGATATTCCAGTGTTTTCATTTACCATGACAGGGCATCACAATCATGATGTTGCGGCAGAGTTAGATAGCCAAGGTATTGCGGTAAGAGCAGGGCATCATTGCGCTATGCCATTGATGCAGTATTTGAAAATTGATGGCTGTATTCGCCTATCTTTAGCGGCGTACAATAGTGTAGAAGAAATTGATAAAGCAGTATTAGCACTAAAAAAAATGAGTCGCCAAAGTCTAGCTAACAATACTGATCCTATGACTAATGGCGAGTTAGGCCAACTATCACTGCAAAATTTACAGCAAGTTGAATATAAAGCGAGTGAAGCCGGTAATAAAATCCAAATCACTGATACTGCACACAGCCTTAATGTTGATAGTATTTTAGCGTTATTTAGTAAAGCGAAAAGCTGGGATAGTAAACATCGTGAAATTATGATGTTGGGCAAAAAGCAAAGTGGTTTGAGTGCAGAGCTAAAGACTGATCAATCATTAATTTCAGGTTGTGAAAGTAAAGCATGGCTTATCCATCAAAAGAACGAGCATGAGTGTTATATTTTCACTGGCGATAGCGATGCTAAAGTTATTCGTGGATTAATTGCGGTTGTACTTGCGGCTGTTAATAATAAGACCAGCGAGCAGATATTAACATTTGATATGCAGGCCTACTTTAATGATATCGGCTTATTGCAGCACCTAAGTCCATCTCGGGGTAATGGACTTCGCGCTATTGTTAATAAAATTTATCAGATAGTCGAAGAGTGAGTTATCTAAATTCTACTATTTGTAGATAACTCAAGACTTAAACTGAATTTCAAACTTAGTATATTGCTCGGAAGATTTAATTTATTAATGCCCGTTTTAAAAACTTATCTATGGCTTTTCCAACGGCAAAAAATGCAAAACAGGCGGTAACATGGGTGGCTGCGCCAAAGCCGCCACTGCAATCAAGCCGCATTGCTCCATCATTTGATTTTTTCGCATGACAAACATTACCTTCATTGTCAGGGTAACGTAATTGCTCACTAGAGAATATTGCGTCAATTGAAAACTTTCGTTTTACATTACGAGAAAAATTATACTCTCGACGTAATTGATTACGTACTTTTGCTAGCAGCGGGTCTTGAAAAGTTTGGCTTAAATCGGCAATGGCTATTTTACTTGGGTCAACCTGGCCGCCTGCGCCACCAATGGTGATTATCGGCAGTTTATTACGTTTACAATGAGCAATAATGGCGCTTTTTACATTCACAGAGTCTATCGCATCAACAACATAATCGATGGAATTGGTTAATAGCTCGCGAATATTTTCTAATGTCACGAAATCTTCGACAATATTAACCTGACATTCAGGGTTTATCTGTTTTATCCTCTCTGCCATTACATCGACCTTACTTTGGCCAACGGTGTCAGTAAGTGCATGTATTTGACGATTGATATTAGTGATACATAAGTCATCTAAATCAATGAGTGTTATTTGGCCTACACCATTTCTGGCAAACGCCTCAGCAACCCAAGAACCAACACCGCCAATACCGATAACACAAAAGTGACTTTGCCTAAGGGCTTCAGCACCATTGTTACCATACAAACGCGCAATACCGCCGAACCTTAATTGATAATCAGACATAAACTTCAAGAACCATTAACTAAAAAATGCTCGCGTATTATAGCAGTCTCAAGAAGAAAATATTAAGAGTGCAAACAGCAAATTCCACGATAAATCCGGCATTTCTTTTTATCAAATAATTGTTGATGGTTATTTATTGTCTCTTCGTATTTATTTAGTTTATTTTCAATATTAAAACTTATGATACCTAACAAGAGAAAACTGATAGGTAAATAGACAAAACTTGTCGTTATTTCTGCATTTAATAGCAAAGGTAGTATTGAAAGCGTACATAACGATAGAAAAAGCAGCAACAAATGTAATATTTTTATCGATCTGATCAAAGTTTTCATAGAAAAAATCCCTGTTTAATTTGCATGAGTCGGTAGAAAACTTATTTTAACGCTTGTAGTGCTTATTTAGAGGTGGCATATTTGACATTATTGTAGTCATATGTGCCATAAGAGGCAGGTAGATAAAAATGAAAATAGTCGTTCTAGCCTCTAATCAATGTGTTGTTTCTGCCGTTTATGGTTTAGTTGATGTTTTTTATGCGGCTAATTACTGCCATCAACAGCGTTATTCTACAGCTGAGCAAAGTGAAGTATCTTGTAAAATTGTCACCATCGATGACCAATCAGTAACAGGTTACAACGGCGTCAGTATTTCGCCTTCAGCCACTATAAACAGTGTCGATAAACCAGATATTGTTATTGTTTCTTCGTCTGTGCGCGCGGTAATCGAATGTTGTGCCGACGATGTACTTGTTGATAATTTACCTAAAGTTAAGCAATGGCTTAGTCAATGCCACCAACAAGGTACTGTGATCGCCAGTTATTGCACTGGGAGCTTTTTACTAGCTTCTTGTGGTTTACTAAATGGTAAAGTTGCAACGACACATTGGCGTAGTGCAGATTTATTCAAACGCATTTTCCCCTCTATCCGTTTAGACTGCGACCGAATGTTAATTGATAATGGTGATGTTATTTGTTCTGGCGGTTCAATGTCTTATATCGATTTGGCCTTATACCTTATTGATAAATATGTCGGTAAAGATATCGCTTCAGATTGTGCAAAATTACTGGTTTTTGATCCGGTTCGACAAAAGCAATCTCCTTATGTGACCTTTCAGGCACAAAAATCTCATGATGATCAACCTGTATTGAAAGCACAGGAATGGATAGAGTCTCATTTTAGTAACGAAATACTTATAGATGAACTTGCAGAACTTGTTGGTTTAGGGGCACGAACGTTTAAAAGGCGCTTCAAACAAGCAACACAAGAAACGCCGTTAAACTACTTACAGAGAATTAGAGTTGAGCATGCAAAAATGCGTTTAGAGAAAACTACAGAGCCAATTAATCAAATCATCTGGTCGATAGGTTATGAAGATATTAGTAGTTTTCGACAGCTGTTTAAGCGCTTTACTGGCGTGACACCAAAAGATTATCGACAAAAATATGCCTAAACTTAATTATGCTTTTATATTATTGAGAAAGAGGTATTTAAAACTACGCTAATGGACTACTTAAGAAAGTAAAGGCATGAACGAGCTACGCTGAGGGTAGTTTTACCACAAACATAGTTTGCTGTTCATCGATAATATCAAAGTAAATTTCGCCGTGTTGAACCTCAGTCATTAACTTTGCTGAATAGGTACCTAAACCTGTACCAGACTGACGATTCGAGCTGGTATACTTATCAAATAATGTCGCACGTATTGTTTTTGGAATAACACCGTGATTAATAACTTGAAAGGTTACATGGTCATTTTCATGAGTTAGAGAAATTTGTATAGGCTCATTATTGTTGGATGCTTCAACGGCATTCTTGATCAAATTATTAAAAATTGATAAACATAATAAAGGCTCAGCTAGAATGTGCTGGCTATGTTCAAATCCTGATAAGGCAATATTGAGTGATTTTTCTTTTGTAACAAGCGCCACTGCATTAATAGCGTCTGTGATCATTTGATTAAGGTCGATACGTTGTGGTGTTAACTGGTAAATATTTTGTTCTATTTTGTAGAGGTTTAATGAATTGTTAATCATATCAACAACGTTATTAACCGCTTTATTAATCGACTTTGCTGCTGCTTTGTCTGCCAAACGATAGGTTTCAAATAGAATATTATTAAGCGGACCTTTTAAATCATGATGTGTTATTTTTTCAATGTCTTCGCGCAGTTTCGCGTTTTCACGTAGGGTAGTTACTTGGTCTGCTAATGCGGTATTCTGCTGCTGTAAACGTATGTGTGTAGCAACTCTAGCTCTTAGTAAATCACCATTAAGAGGCTTAGTAATATAATCAACCGCACCTAAATCGAAACCATATTTAATATCGGAAACTTCAGACTTTGCGCTGAGGAAAACAACTGGAATATTAGTGGTTTTTGGATTGTTTTTAAGCGCTGAACATACTTGATAACCATCCATCTCTGGCATCATAATATCAAGTAACACTAACTCTATTTTGTGTTTGCCGCTGTTGATTATTTTTAACGCGTGCTCGCCAGATTTAGCCGCAATTACGCGGTAGAGTTGGCGCAGGTTACCAGCAGCAACATCAATATTACTACTCTCGTCATCAACAACCAAAATACTAGGCTTTATTAATTGTTGGGGCGCTTTATTTTCTTTGCCATGCGGAGTGTCAATAGCGACATTTATTGCTGGCGTATGCTCTAGCTTAGTTAACAAAGGCTTAAATTTATCAAGCTGAGTTAAGGCGAAAAGTGCACTAAGAACATATTGCTGTTTAAAGGGTTTAAACAAGCAAATACGGTTGTCTGCTATTTCTGCCGATGTAGCGATAATCTGGCTTCGTGGCTCGTGCGATTCTTGTTGAGATAGCACTAATAACGGTAAGTTCTTAACTGTTGAGATATCAATTATTTGTGCACGAAACTCTTCAGGACTTTTATCACTATAACTATCGGAGCATATTAATAAGCTTATCTTTGAAAATTGTGCGAACTCTAAAGCATCATCCATATCTTCAATGCATGCAATGGCTGATTTACTTACCCCACAAGAGAGTAACATTTTAGCTATTGCTTCACGAACTAACCGACTTTCATCGATAATTAAAATATGGTCGAGCACTGATAGAATACCGCTTAATTCTTAAAAATTATTGTAAGGATATAGTGATTGTAACCGGAATGTACAGGAATTTATTTACTTATAAAAGAATTAGATAAGAAAAAGGCAACCAAGAGGTTGCCTTTAATTATTGCTTTATGTGAAGCAAATATTATCTGTCACTTAATGGTACAAATTCACGATCAATTTCGCCAGTGTATTTTTGACGAGGACGACCAATTTTTTGTCCCGGTTGACCTAACATTTCATCCCAATGTGCAATCCAACCAACCGTACGAGACATGGCGAAGATTACTGTAAACATATTGGTAGGAATACCAATGGCTTTTAGGATAATACCTGAGTAGAAATCTACGTTAGGGTAAAGTTTCTTTTCGATAAAGTAAGGGTCTTCTAACGCTACTTTTTCTAACGCCATTGCTACGTCAAGTAATGGATCTTTAATACCCAATTCACTTAATACTTCATGACACGTTTCACGCATTACTGTCGCGCGAGGATCGAAGTTTTTGTAAACACGATGACCAAAGCCCATTAGGCGGAAAGAATCTGATTTATCTTTCGCTTTTGCAACGTATTCATCAACGCGGTCTAAAGAGCCAATCTCTTCAAGCATAGTTAAACAAGCTTCGTTAGCGCCGCCGTGAGCAGGGCCCCAAAGTGAAGCAACACCTGCTGCGATACACGCATACGGGTTAGCACCAGAAGAACCCGCTAAACGTACCGTTGACGTAGAAGCATTTTGTTCGTGATCCGCGTGTAAAGTAAAGATACGGTCCATTGCACGAGCAACAGTAGGGCTAACTACATATTCTTCTGCAGGTACTGAGAATAACATGTGTAAGAAGTTTTCTGCATAGCTAAGGTCATTGCGTGGGTAAACGAATGGTTGGCCGATGCTGTACTTGTATGCCATTGCTGCGATCGTTGGCATTTTAGCGATTAAACGATGCGCACTACGCATACGTTGGTCTGGTTCGTTAATATCTAAGTCGCTGTGGTAAAACGAAGATAAAGCGCCAACAACACCACATAACATGGCCATTGGATGTGCATCAGGCAAGAAGCCGTGGAAAAAATGCACTAACTTTTCATGAACCATTGTATGGTTAGTGATAATTTTAGTAAATTCATCGTATTGCGTTTTAGTTGGCGCACTACCGTTTAGCAAAATATAACAAACTTCTAAGTAATCAGCTTGCTTTGCAAGACTATCAATTGGGTAACCGCGATGTTGTAAAACACCTTTGTCGCCGTCAATAAAGGTAATTTCAGACTCACACGAGGCTGTTGCTAAAAAACCTGGGTCATATGTAAAATAACCTGCACCGCCTAGTGTACGTATATCTATTACATCGTTACCGGCACTACCTTTAAGAATTGGCAAGTCCGCAACTACATTACCGTCGATACTAAGAGAGGCTTTTGAGTCAGCCATATGTTTCATCCCCATTAAAATTTATTTATCTTGAAATTGTCAAAACCAAATGTTTAGTCAATTTTTGTGAATATTAAACTGGGGCTATTCTACTTCAGATCACCCCCCATAAGTCAATTCGTTTGTTAATCCCTTAGACTAAAGTCAAATGTAAGGAATGAATTTAGTTACGTATGGTTAATAATTAGTCGCAAGCCTTGAATTTAGGCTAAAACTTGTCGGTGAAGAAAATTGTAATTAATGATTTTCACCTATATAATCAAGCCGATCTGAATTCTGTTTTTGCATTCGTATGTAAAGTGTAAAAATATAATTCAAATCGGAGGGGGGTTATCTAGCATAATAATGCGGTTAGATAACGTTACAATAAGTTGAAGGCTCTAAGAGCTCCTTAGGCAACAATCGTGAAAAAACAACGTCCTGTAAACCTAGATTTGTCAACAATCAAAATGCATGCAGCAGCTAATGCATCTATATTACACCGTATATCTGGTGTGATCATGGTATTCGCTATCGGTATTTTATTGTGGACGCTTTCTTTATCTCTATCTTCTGCTGAAGGTTTCGCGCAAGTAGAATCTCTACTTAGTGGTGTATTCTTCAAAATAATTATCCTTGGTTCGCTTTCTGCGCTTATCTATCATTTACTTGGCGGTATTCGTCACTTGTTTATGGATTTAGGCCATTTTGAAGAACTTGCTTCGGGTAATGCTACGGCAAAACTTATTATCGCACTTTGGTTGGTGCTTACTGTAGTAGTAGGAGTTCGATTATGGTAAACAACGCAGCAACAGTAGGCCGTAGTGGCGTACATGATTTTATTCTTCTTCGTGCCAGTGCCATTATTTTAGCACTGTATACCTTTTTTCTTGTTGGCTTTTTCGTTACAACTTCGGATGTAACATTTGAAATTTGGCAGGCATTTTTTGGTTGTATCAGCACAAAAATATTTACCATCTTAGCCATTATCGCGTTATTAATTCACGCATGGATTGGTGTATGGCAAGTACTTTCTGATTACATTAAGCCAGCGCTTTTACGCGGTGGTTTACAATTTTTCTTTTCGGTTTTGTTGCTAGCATATTTCGCAGCAGGCCTATTAACAGTGTGGGGTGTGTAAGTGAGCGTTCCTATTCGTGAATTCGACGCCATTGTAATTGGCGCCGGTGGTGCAGGCATGCGTGCTGCCCTAGCAATCTCTGAATCTGGCAAATCTTGTGCTTTGATTTCAAAAGTATTCCCTACTCGTTCTCATACGGTTTCTGCACAAGGTGGTATCACTGTCGCCTTAGGTAATGCCCATGAAGATCATTGGGAACAACACATGTACGATACCGTTAAAGGCTCTGATTATATCGGTGACCAAGACGCTATCGAATATATGTGTAAAACAGGTCCTGAATCAATTATCGAACTTGAGAAAATGGGCTTACCTTTTTCTCGTACGGAAGAAGGTAAAATTTACCAACGTCCATTCGGTGGCCAATCTAAAAACTTTGGTGGCGAGCAAGCAGCTCGTACCGCAGCTGCAGCTGACCGTACAGGTCATGCATTATTGCATTGTTTATATCAACAAAACGTTAAAAACAAAACTAACGTTTACTCAGAATGGTATGCCTTAGATTTAGTTAAAAACAGTGACGGTGGTGTAGTAGGTTGTACTGCTATTTGTATCGAAACTGGCGAAGTTGTTTACTTTAAAGCCCGTGCTACTGTGCTTGCTACAGGTGGTGCTGGTCGTATCTTCGCATCTACTACTAATGCTCACATCAACACTGGTGACGGTGTTGGTATGTCACTTCGTGCTGGCATTCAAATGCAAGACATGGAAATGTGGCAGTTCCACCCGACAGGTATCGCAGGCGCTGGTGTACTAGTGACTGAAGGTTGTCGTGGTGAAGGTGGTTACTTATTGAATAAAGACGGCGAACGTTTCATGGAACGTTATGCACCAAATGCTAAAGATTTAGCAGGTCGTGACGTTGTTGCTCGTTCAATGATGACAGAGATCCGTGAAGGTCGTGGTTGTGACCACCCTCAATACGGACCACATATCAAGCTGAAACTTGACCACTTAGGTCGTGAAACGCTGATGAAACGTCTACCAGGTGTTTGTGACTTATCTGAAACATTTGCTCATGTTCATCCAGCAGAAGAGCCAATTCCAGTTATTCCAACGTGTCACTACCAAATGGGTGGTGTACCTTGTAACGTTAATGGTCAAGCAATTAACGTTGCTGCTGATGGCACAGAAACAATCGTTGATGGTTTATTTGCCGTAGGTGAAATTGCTTGTGTATCAGTACACGGTGCAAACCGCTTAGGTGGTAACTCACTACTTGATTTAGTGGTATTTGGTCGCGCAGCAGGTAACTTCTTAGGTACCTACCTAAATGAAAGTCAAAACGGTAAAGATGCATCAGAATCTGATTTAGAAGCTTCTTTAGCACGTACTAACCGTTGGGAAACATCGTCTAAAGGTGAATGTCCAACGCAAATACGTAAAGATTTACAACAGTGTATGCAACTTAACTTCTCGGTATTCCGTGAAGGTGAAGCAATGGCGCAAGGCATGAAAGAGTTGACGGAAATCCGTGAACGCTTACAACATGCCCACTTAGATGATAAGTCTAGTGAGTTCAACACACAGCGTATCGAGTGTTTAGAATTAGATAACTTGATGGAAACAGCTTTCTGTTCTGCAAAAGCAGCTAACTTCCGTACTGAATCTCGCGGTGCTCATGCCCGTCAAGATTTCACAGAACGTGATGATGAAAACTGGTTATGTCATTCAATCTACACACCAGATAACGAAGAAATGAGCAAGCGTACTGTTAACATGGCACCTGTTCACCGTGAAGCTTTCCCACCGAAAGCAAGAACTTACTAGGAGCGTTGTAATGAAACAAATTTTTTCTATTTACCGTTACAACCCTGATGTTGATAACAAACCTTACATGAAAGAATATGAGCTGGAAGTTCCTGAAGGCTCAGACATGATGGTACTAGATGCGCTAATTTTGCTGAAAGAGCAAGATTCAAGCTTATCATTCCGTCGTTCATGTCGTGAAGGTGTTTGTGGCTCTGATGGCTTGAACATGAATGGTAAAAATGGTTTGGCTTGTATCACGCCTTTATCTGCAATTCCTGCAAATAAAATAGTGTTACGTCCATTACCTGGTTTACCGGTAGTGCGTGATTTAATTATTGATATGACTCAGTTCTATAATCAATATGAAAAAATCAGACCTTACCTAATTAATGATGGTAAAGAACAACCAGCACGCGAACATTTACAAACAATTGAAGAACGTGAGAAATTAGACGGTCTTTATGAATGTATTTTATGTGCATGTTGTTCAACATCTTGTCCTTCTTTCTGGTGGAATCCTGATAAATTTATCGGTCCAGCGGGCTTATTACATGCTTATCGTTTTCTTATCGATAGCCGTGATACTGCAACAGAAGAGCGTTTAGATGATTTACAAGATGCCTACAGCGTATTCCGTTGTCACGGTATCATGAACTGTGTTGACGTTTGTCCGAAAGGGCTAAACCCAACAAAAGCCATTGGCCATATTAAGTCAATGTTGCTGACAAGAGCGGTTTAATTTAAATAGCAGAGTGCAAGAAATTGTACTCTGCTTTTTTCGTTAAACAATTTGTTTTTATTGCTTTTATCCCATAAAGGAACAGGCAATGCCCGAAGGTGCTATGAAGGCTTGGATAGAGTCTTCCCATTTAAGTGGTGCAAACGCTGCTTATATTGAAGAATTATACGAATCTTATCTGGATAACTCGCAATCTGTTTCTACAGAGTGGCGTGATATTTTCCAACAACTTCCTAAAATTGAAGGTGCTGACGTTGAATATCGGCATTCTGAAATCCGTGATGAATTTAAAGAATTGGCCCAGCAAACACAAAAAACCGTGGTTGTTTCAGGTGGTTCTGACGCTAAACAAGTTAAAGTTTTACAACTTATTAATGCGTTTCGTTTTCGCGGACATCAAAATGCTAACCTTGACCCATTAGGGTTGTGGCAACGTGATAAAGTACGTGACCTGCAATTATCTCACCATGAACTATCGGAAAATGATTTCGATCGTGAATTTAAAATAGGTTCTTTGGCTATTGGCCAAGACACTATGAAGCTTGGTGAATTATATAAAGCCCTTAAAACTACTTACTGTGGTTCTATTGGTGCGGAATATATGCATATCACGTCAACTGATGAAAAGCGTTGGTTACAACAGCGTCTTGAATCAGTGCAGTCACAAGCAGTGCTTAGCGTTAGTGAAAAGGAAGAAATTTTTAAAGGCTTAGTTGCGGCTGATGGTCTTGAAAAATACCTAGGAGCTAAGTTCCCTGGTGCAAAACGCTTCTCTCTTGAAGGTGGCGATGCCTTAGTCCCTATGTTAAAGCAATTAATCACTCGTGCCGGTACGCAAGGCGCTAAAGAAGTGGTTATGGGCATGGCTCACCGTGGTCGCCTCAACGTGCTTGTTAACGTTATGGGTAAGAATCCGTCAAAGTTATTTGATGAGTTCGGTGGCAAACACGACGAAATACTTTCTTCAGGTGATGTTAAGTATCACCAAGGTTACTCGTCTGACTTTGTAACTCCAGGTGGCAATGTTCATTTAGCATTAGCATTTAACCCATCGCATTTAGAAATTGTTAATCCAGTAGTTATCGGCTCTGTACGTGCACGTTTAGACCGTCGTGATTGTAATGAAGGTGATTTAGTATTACCTATTACTATTCATGGTGACTCAGCAATTGCTGGTCAAGGTGTTGTACAAGAAACCTTTAACATGTCGCAAGCGCGAGCATTTAAAGTCGGCGGTACTATCCGTATTGTTGTTAATAACCAAGTTGGTTTTACAACGTCGGATCCTGCAGATACTCGCAGCGGTGAATACTGTACTGAAATCGCTAAAATGGTTTCTGCGCCAATTCTTCATGTAAATGGTGACGATCCAGAAGCTGTGATCTTAGCAACACAAATTGCACTAGATTACCGTAACGAATTTAAACGTGATGTGGTTATCGACCTTGTTTGTTACCGACGTCACGGACATAACGAAGCTGATGAGCCAAGTGCTACGCAGCCAGTTATGTACAAAAAAGTTAAAAAGCATCCTACTCCTCGTCAGCTTTACGCTGATAAGCTTAATGCTGAAGGCTCACTTGATAAAGCTAAAACAGACGAGTTAACAGCTTACTACCGTAAATTGCTTGATGAAGGGCAGTGTACCGTAGAGCAATGGCGTCCAATGACAGAGCATTCTGTTGACTGGTCACCATACTTAGGCCACGAGTGGAATGACGATTACGACAAAGAAATCTCAATTGATAAGCTAAAAGAGCTTGCCACTAAAGTTGCTGCTATTCCAGCTGACCATACCGTACATAATCGCGTGAAGAAAATTTACGACGACCGTGCGAAAATGGCAAGCGGTGAGAAGTTACTCGATTGGGGCATGGCGGAAAACATAGCTTACGCATCAATTGTTGATTTAGGTAAGCGTGTGCGTATTACCGGTCAAGATGCTGGTCGTGGAACATTCTTCCATCGTCATGCCGTATTGCACGGACAAGAAGACGGAACTCGCTATCTACCGCTACAAAACATTAGTAAAGACCAAGGTCCATTTGATGTGCATGACTCAGTACTTTCAGAAGTATCTGTACTTGCCTTTGAATATGGCTATACCACAGCTGAGCCTGCAGGTTTAACTATTTGGGAAGCACAATTTGGTGATTTCGCTAACTGTGCACAAGTAGTATTTGACCAATTCATTAGTTCTGGCGAACAAAAGTGGGGCCGTTTATGTGGTTTGACTATGTTGTTACCACATGGCTACGAAGGTCAAGGTCCTGAGCATTCATCTGCACGTTTAGAGCGCTTCTTGCAACTTTGTGCTGATCATAATATGCAAGTTTGTGTACCATCAACACCAGCGCAAGTATTTAATATGCTGCGTCGTCAAGTGGTTCGTCCTATGCGTCGTCCACTAGTAGTGATGTCACCTAAATCATTATTGCGTCACCCATTAGCTGTTTCTTCACTTGAAGAAATGTCGACAGGTGTTTTCCATAATGTTATTGGTGAAGTTGATGATATCGAGCCTAGCGGTGTTGAACGTGTAGTATTTTGTAGTGGTAAAGTTTACTACGAACTACTTGAACAACGTCGTAAGAATGAGCAAAGTAATGTTGTTATCATTCGTATCGAACAATTATACCCATTCCCAGAAGAAGAGCTAAAGGCTGAAATTGAAAAATACAGCCACGTGAAGCAATTCGTTTGGTGTCAGGAAGAACCGCAAAACCAAGGTGCTTGGTACTGTTCACAGCATCACTTTAGAGCGGCTATCCCAGCGGGTACTCATTTGTCATATGCAGGTCGTAAGGCTTCTGCAGCTCCGGCTGTAGGTTATATGTCAGTTCATGTTAAAGAGCAACAAGCGCTAGTTCATGACGCGCTTAATGTAGAATAGACCCTCTTTTTTATAAAGAGATTAATTAAGAGTGTGTAAGGAATATTATAAATGACAACCGAAATTAAGGTTCCCGTTTTACCTGAATCAGTTGCAGATGCAACAGTAGCGACTTGGCATGTACAAGTAGGCGATAAAGTTTCTCGTGATCAAGTACTAGTTGATATCGAAACTGACAAAGTGGTACTTGAAGTACCTGCAACATCAGATGGTGTTATCACTAGCATTTCTGAAGCTGAAGGCGCTACGGTTTTAGGCGAGCAAGTTATTGCTATCCTATCTGAAGGTAGTAGTGAAGGCGATGCGGCTGAAACTGCAGCTCCTGCAAGTGCACCAGCAGCAGCTGCAACTTCGTCAGCTAAAGTAATTGACATTGAAGTACCTGTATTACCAGAGTCAGTTGCTGATGCAACAGTAGCATCATGGCATGTTGCTGAAGGTGATACTGTATCAGTTGACCAAAACTTAGTTGATATCGAAACTGATAAAGTGGTTTTAGAAGTAGTAGCGCAAGAAAACGGCGTTATTGGTAAAATCATTCACGTTGAAGGCGATACCGTACTTGGCGCACAAAAAATTGGCGAACTTAACGCCGGTGCAACCGCAAGTGCAGCGCCTGCAGCATCAGCTGAAGAAGCAATTAGTTCAGATGAACTTGCTAGCCCATCAGTACGACGTTTAATGACAGAGAAAGGCTTAACAGCTAACGATGTTGTTGGTACTGGCAAAGGCGGTCGTATTTCTAAAGAAGACGTTGAAGCAGCATTAAATAAGCCAAAAGCAGCACCTGCAAAAGCCGCGGCTCCAGCGCCAGCAGCACAAGCTTCTGCAGCATTAGGCGAGCGTACACAAAAACGTGTACCAATGACGCGTTTACGTAAAACAATTGCAGCACGTTTACTTGAAGCGAAAAATTCAACGGCGATGTTAACTACGTTTAACGAAGTTAACATGAAGCCAATTATGGATCTTCGTAAGCAATACAAAGACGTTTTCGAAAAAACACATGACACACGCTTAGGTTTCATGTCTTTCTACGTTAAAGCCGTAACTGAAGCGCTTAAACGCTACCCAGCAGTTAATGCGTCAATTGACGGTGATGATATCGTTTATCATAACTTCTTCGACGTATCTATTGCGGTATCTACGCCTCGTGGTTTAGTTACACCAGTATTACGTGACGCTGACCAATTAAGCATGGCGGGTATCGAAAACGGTATTCGTGGTTTAGCTATTAAAGGTCGTGACGGAAAATTAACCATGGACGAAATGCAAGGTGGTAACTTTACTATCACTAACGGCGGCGTTTTTGGTTCATTGATTTCAACACCTATCCTTAACTTGCCACAAGCGGCAATTTTAGGCATGCACAAAATCCAAGACCGCCCAATGGCTGTTGACGGAAAAGTTGAAATTTTACCTATGATGTACTTAGCACTTTCTTATGACCACCGTTTAATCGATGGTAAAGAATCAGTTGGTTTCTTAGTAACAATTAAAGAATTGTTAGAAGATCCAACACGCTTGTTATTGAACATCTAATAGGCTTTATCAATTAAAAACTTTTGTTTGATTTAGACTATAGTATTAGGCTCTAAGGACTATGTTCCATAGAGCTTTTATACTATAATCGATCGACTTTTTTCGATGATAGTAATTAAATCATTAATTACTATCATCTTCATCTACAGATAAATGGAAAAACACCATGAATTTGCATGAGTATCAAGCGAAACAATTATTCGCTGAATATGGATTACCAGTTTCTGAAGGTTTCGCTTGCGATACCGCTCAAGAAGCTGCCGAAGCTGCTGATAAGATCGGCGGCGATATGTGGGTTGTTAAAACTCAGGTTCACGCTGGTGGACGTGGTAAAGCTGGTGGTGTAAAGCTAGTTAAAACTAAACAAGAAATCAAAGATTTCGCTGAAAACTGGTTAGGTAAGAACTTAGTTACTTACCAAACAGATGCAAATGGTCAGCCAGTAGCTAAAATTTTAGTTGAAAGCTGTACTGATATTGCTAACGAATTATACCTAGGTGCAGTTGTTGACCGTGGTTCTCGTAAAGTAGTGTTTATGGCATCTACTGAAGGCGGTGTTGATATTGAAAAGATTGCTGAAGAAACTCCAGAGTTAATTCACCAAGCTGAAATTGATCCATTAGTTGGCGCTCAACCTTACCAAGCTCGTGAACTAGGTTTTAAACTAGGTTTAAACCCAGTACAAATGAAGCAATTTGTTAAGATCTTCTTAGGTCTTGCTAAAATGTTTGAAGATTTCGATTTCGCATTATTAGAAATCAACCCGTTAGTTATCACTGACGAAGGTAATCTTCACTGTTTAGACGGCAAAATTGGTATCGATGGTAATGCTTTATACCGTCAACCTAAAATCCGTGAAATGCACGATCCATCTCAAGAAGATGAACGTGAAGCTCATGCGGCACGTTACGAATTAAACTACGTAGCATTAGACGGAAACGTTGGTTGTATGGTTAACGGTGCCGGCCTAGCAATGGGTACTATGGATATCGTTAACTTACACGGCGGCAAGCCTGCTAACTTCCTAGATGTTGGCGGCGGAGCAACTAAAGAACGTGTTGCTGAAGCAT
>OJET01000006.1_pt1 | contig 161588 bp, 149 predicted proteins | sample 1593941 | NCBI WGS metagenome assembly OJET01 (sample SAMN05416869, study PRJEB24817) | seawater metagenome | isolation source: Sea water | place: Canada:Atlantic | collected 2013-11 | reverse complement strand
AGTACCTGGCTACGAACCAGGCGGTCGCAGGTTCGACTCCTGCCGCGTCCGCCACATTGAGAAAACCAGCCTTATGGCTGGTTTTTTTTCGCCTAAAAAATATTAACAATTCTCTTCACTATTCTTCGAATATCAAAAGCCATGCTTATCGCTATTTTATTTGCTTGGTATTAAAATTTTAAATTAAAAATATCTACTCTAATGCCGATCATCATCCTTAATTTTTGATAAGTAATTTTAGATCAATAGCTTATTATCTAATTTCTTCCCGCTGTAAGCGCTAAAGTGCTGATGATTAGCCCACTTTTTATAGGAGGATACCTTGGTGAAGGAAGAAAAGCAGTGTTAACCGAGCGTAAAATGTCATTATCTTGTTGTAGTTTTTGTGCAACTATCTACATTATTGGCCGCATTTCAACACTAGGTATTCACAACTTGTGGGAGAAGAGAGCTAGTAGTGAACTTTACTGTTTTGTAATATAACGGTAATTATGCGCCTTTTAACTTCCATATATGCGTGTTTTAGTGTGATCTTTCCTCTTCTTTTGTTGGCTTTTTAAACAGGTTAAACTGACTGCTTGGTTAAGTTATTTAATATTGGATATTGTATATTATCTGTGGTTTTCGTGTTGTGATACCCGCTATTCATAGTTTTGATATTGTATACAATAATGTTTGTATATCATTATTGTATATAATAAACATGAAAAAACATTAAAAACAGCCTGTTTTACGTACGATTTAGTCTTGACATTATTTTTTTTAGCCAAAATGTTAAAATTTGTTTGCTTTTTACATATTGGAGTGATTATTCTAATTATATAAAAATTACTTGAGAGTGAAATAATGGAAAATCTTCAAGCTTTATTCATTGAAGCGGGTACGTTAATGCTTGCCGGAATGGTTTTTGTTTTTGCCTTTTTAGGGTTGTTGATTATTTTTATCAACACGGTTTTAGTGCGACTAGCAAAAAAATATCCTGATGCCATTGTCGAAAATAAAGCTCAAAGTAAAAAGAATAATAAAAAGCAAGACGGTAAAGGTGTTTCACCGGCTGTCGTCGCAGCAATCTCATCTGCGGTTACGCAATATCGTCAACAACACTCTGCACAGAAATAGGACATGACCATGACCAAGCCTCTAGGAATTACTGAAGTCGTATTACGCGACGGCCATCAATCATTGCTTGCCACACGTTTACGTTTGGAAGATATGCTACCCATTGCAGCTAAAATGGATGATATAGGCTATTGGTCAATCGAATCTTGGGGTGGGGCAACGTTTGATTCTTGTATTCGTTACTTAGGTGAAGATCCTTGGGAACGTATAAGAGCACTGAAAAAAGCAATGCCAAAAACTAAGCAACAAATGTTGTTTCGTGGTCAAAATATTTTAGGTTACCGCCATTATGCAGATGATGTAGTAGAAAAGTTTGTTGAGCGTGCTCACGTTAATGGTATTGATGTATTTAGAATTTTTGATGCAATGAACGATGTACGCAACTTAGAAACGGCAATAAAATCGGCTGTAAAAGTTGGTGCTCACGCTCAAGGAACATTAAGTTATACCGAAAGCCCAGTGCATACGCTTGAAGGTTGGTTAACAATGGCCAAACAGCTTGAAGACATGGGCGCGCATTCTTTATGTATTAAAGATATGGCAGGTTTATTAAAGCCTTACGATGCTGCTGAGCTTATTGGTCGTTTGAAAGAAACTGTCGCCTTGCCTATTGCCTTACATTGTCATGCAACAACCGGTTTAAGCGTTGCAACGCACATGAAAGCCATTGATGCTGATATCGATGTTATTGATACCGCTATTTCTTCAATGAGTATGACTTATGGTCATTCACCAACAGAGACTATTGTTTCTATTGTTGAAGGCACGCAACGTGATACTGGTTTAGATATGGTTAAGTTAGCGGAAGTTGCAACTTACTTTCGTGAGGTTCGTGAAAAATACGCGCAATTTGAAGGTAGCTTACGTGGCATTGACGCCCGTATATTGTTAGCCCAAGTGCCAGGTGGCATGTTAACTAATATGGAAAGCCAACTTAAGGAGCAAGGCGCTGCCGATAAGCTTGATGAAGTTTTAACTGAAATTCCAAAAGTGCGTAAAGACCTAGGATATATTCCTTTGGTCACGCCAACATCACAAATTGTTGGTACGCAAGCAGTACTTAACGTATTAACTGGCGAACGTTATAAAACCATTACTAAAGAAACCGCAGGTGTTCTCAAAGGCGAATACGGTACAACAGCAGCCGAGGTTAATGCTGAGCTACAAGAAAGAGTATTGGATGGTAAAGACGCTATTACCTGTCGTCCTGCTGACTTGCTTGACCCAGAAATGGACAAGCTTTCAGTTGAATTACAAGAAATTGCTGCAGAGAAAAACATTTCTTTGGCTGAGGATACCATTGATGACGTATTAACCTACGCTTTGTTCCCACAAATTGGTCTGAAATTCTTAGAAAATCGCAATAACCCAGATGCTTTTGAGCCTGCACCTTGTAAACCGTCTACCAATAAAGCGGTTGCAAATAGTGCTCCTGTTGCAAATTCAGCTAATACAGCACCTGAAAGTTATGCGGTAAGTGTAGATGGCAAAGTTTATGATGTTGTTGTCGCACCAGGTGGTTCAATTGAGAACATTCAAGCATCTACTAATGCACCAGTTGCTGCAAGCTCAGCAGGTGGAGAGCCTTTAAATGCCCCACTAGCGGGTAACATTTTTAAAGTGCTAGTGAATGAAGGTGATGAAGTTGAAGTAGGCGAAGTTGTTATCATCATGGAAGCGATGAAAATGGAAACTGAGATCCGTGCAACCAAAGCAGGTGAAATTTCAACTGTTAACATCAGAGAAGGTGACGCAGTTGCCGTTGGCGATATATTGTTAAGCTTGGCATAGGATAACTCATGGAATCATTAAAAGTATTATGGATGTCGACAGGCTTAGCAAACTTTGAGCTAGGCCAAGTCATCATGATGTTAGTGGGTTGTGGTTTACTTTACCTTGCCATTGCTCGTAATTTTGAGCCTTTATTACTCGTGCCTATGGGATTTGGCGCTATTTTAACCAATATCCCAGTCGCTGGTTTTTCAGAGGTTGGTGGTTTACTGCACTATATTTATTATGCAGGCATTGATACCGGTATATTCCCACTGCTGATCTTTATGGGCGTTGGCGCGATGACTGATTTTGGTGCCTTGATCGCTAACCCTAAAACGCTGTTGTTAGGCGCTGCAGCACAATTCGGTATTTTTGCTACCTTATTTGGTGCTATAGCATTGAATTATGTTGGCTTAGACTTCTCGATGAAAGATGCTTCAGCGATAGCAATTATCGGTGGCGCTGATGGTCCAACGGCAATATTTTTAGCATCCAAATTAGCGCCTGATTTACTTGGTGCAATAGCAGTTGCCGCATATTCTTATATGGCGTTGGTGCCAATTATTCAACCGCCAATTATGCGTGCACTAACGACTGAAGATGAACGCAAAATCGAAATGGCACAATTACGTCATGTGACACGTGTTGAGAAGATCATCTTCCCACTTGCAGTGCTACTGATGACGATATTCTTTTTACCTGCTGCAACGCCATTAGTTGGCATGTTTTGTTTAGGTAATTTGATGCGTGAATGTGGTGTTGTAGACCGCTTAAGCTCAACCGCACAGAACGAGTTGATTAACATTGTTACTATATTCTTAGGTTTAGGTGTTGGTTCTAAACTTAGTGCCGAGCAATTTTTGAATACAAAAACATTGGGCATACTAGCGCTTGGGGCAGTAGCATTTTCTATTGGTACAGCTACCGGTGTACTTATGGCGAAGCTAATGAATAAATTATCAAAAGATAAAGTTAACCCACTCATTGGTGCCGCTGGTGTTTCTGCAGTACCTATGGCTGCACGTGTTGCTAATAAGGTTGGTTTAGAGGCTAATCCGCATAATTTCCTTCTGATGCACGCAATGGGACCAAATGTTGCTGGTGTATTAGGCTCTGCGGTTGCAGCAGGTATATTGTTAGCTTTAGTTGGCTGATGATACTGGCGAGAGCAAGCTGAGTTTAGAAAGATATTAAGTATAGAAAAGGGAAGCCGTTGCTTCCCTTTTTTGAATCACAGATTTAGTAGAGCTTACGGCTGTAACTTAAAGTTTTCCCAAGTAGCAGCTGACTTTTCAAAGCAAACACGATCATGCAATCGACTCGCTCTTCCTTGCCAAAATTCAATGTAATTTGGCTTAACACGCCATCCGCCCCAAAATTCAGGTAACGGTACGTCTTTACCAGCGAATTTTTTCGTGTAGTAATCAACACTTTCAGCTAGTTCATTATCTGTTTGTATTTTACTACTTTGTTTCGATGCCCATGCGCCAATTTGGCTGCCTCGGTCACGACTGTGAAAGTATTTTGCCGATTGTTCAGCACTGACTCTTTCAACACAACCTTCGATGCGAATTTGACGTTGTAAAACATTCCAATGAAATAACAACGCTACTTTATCATTTGCGTTCAGTTCATTGCTCTTTCGGCTAGCGTAATTGGTATAAAATACAAAACCATCAGTATCGAATTCTTTTAATAACACCATGCGCGAGCTAGGCTGACCGCTCTTACTTACACTACTAACCGATACCGCTTCAGGTAGCAAAATACCGGATTTATTGGCATCGTCGAACCAAAGCTCGAATAGTGAAAAAGGATCTGCATTTTGATCAATGGCTGGCAAAGGCAGGGCAACACCTTGCCCAAAGGTAAACAAGCAACGCAGTTTTTCAAATAAGGTCATAGAAGGGCTGTTAAGCTAATGGTTAGTTAAGCTCATGATATCAGTTTTGTGTTAAAAACAAATCGTTGCAACTGAAATAATACAGATAAATTGACTTCTACAGTGCAGTTTAATGTCATGAGTTTAAAAGTTAATTCAATAGCGTTTTACGCTGCTAATGAAATGCTTAAATATCCCAATCATCGGAGTCATCTAAAAGCTCTTTCAGTCGCTTTCGCTCTAAAAGATCATCAATACGTTTTCGTACTTCAGTGTTATGTGCAGCCTGTTCTCCTTTCGGCAGGTCTTTGTCATAACCTTTCTGTTCGACGGGCGGTGTCATATGATCTGTAAAGTTGTTGTTCATTGATTATACCTAGGGTTTTTACAGCGCTTGCTGTAATTACAATAAATAACGTTGCTATGATGAATGTAATTGTTATTAATCAATTTTAAATAACAAAAAAACATCTTAAATTGAACATAGGCAACAAGCAGAAAATATTCAAATAATAATTTTTCATATTTAATTCAAATTTAATTTAATTCGCTACAAAATATTTAGTCGAGGCAATTATTAGACTTTTCATGAAAACAAATAATTATGCGAAATAGCATTACGCTCTGATAGACTTATACCTTAGTGGCTTAGGTATAAGTTTCAAATTTTTTAAGGTTAACTTGATTGATGTCGATAGAAAAATTTGCTCATTGGTATTGCCAATTACAACAATTATCACAGTATAATCGTTGGCGTAACCTTGTGGTTTTGGAAGGTGATTTTAATTGGATACAGCAAACTGTTGAGTCAATACTTGTTCAAATAGCTGCAGCTTCACATAGCGCTAATGGCAATGATTTTTTTGGGCTAGTTTACCAACCAACAACTAGTGAACATGATTATTCATATCCCAAATACCAGCAAAATATTACAGTCGTTAATCGTAAAAACTATGCTCAGCAGTTAGGTACAGAGCAACAAATCGTTATTTTTCCGTTTGCCGACTTTGATAATAAGACTGAAACTAGCGAATATAGTTTCGATGTTGATGCCTTTGCTGCACTTTCCGGTACATTGGTGGCAGGTGGCACGTTTATACTCACTATTAATAGTAGCGAGTACAACAATGTTGATGACTTAGCATTACCCGTAGCAGACTACTTTTTACAGCGCTTTTATCAAAGGTTAAAGGCGAGCAATAGTCAGATCATTCGACAAAATGATTATCAAGCAGCAATATTTCCTGAATTAATTAAGCAAGATTCCCCCTTTATTGCTGAGCAAACCGAGCAAGCTTCAGCACTGCCATATGCTTGTGTAACACAAGAACAAGTAACGGCTGTTGATGGTATGTTAAAAGTGATGTCTGGCCATCGAGACAGACCTTTTGTCTTAACCGCTGATCGCGGGCGTGGGAAATCGTCAGCAATGGCGTTAGCTGCTTGTCAATTATTGACCAATGCCAAGCAGCGCATCAATATCATCATTACTGCAGCAAGTCGGCAGTCACTGAACGTCTTTTTTCAACAAATTGAACAGCACTTACCTAATGCAATAATGAAAACCAATAGTGTCGAACATGCTAATGGTGAATTAACCTTTCTACCGATTGATCAACTTTTAAAAGAGCAACCGCAAGCCAGTTTAGTAATGGTTGATGAAGCGGCGGCATTACCGGTTTATTTATTACAACAATTATTGGTTAGTTATCATCGTTTGATTTTTGCTAGCACAGTGCATGGCTACGAAGGAGCAGGGCGTGGCTTTAGTATTAAGTTTCGCATGATCCTTAATAAGTTAAAGCCGCAATGGCGTAAAATGCACATTAATGAGCCTATTCGCTGGGCTAAAAATGACTCGCTTGAGGCTTTCGTTTTTTCCAGTTGTTTACTTAATGCTAGCTTGCCCAAGTACCCTGAAAGTAAACTGATAAAAGCTCAAGAGCAACCAGCAAGTTATCCCGATTATTTTGTTGAAAAAGTTAGCGCTTTACAGTTATTAGAAAACGAAGCGCTATTACAGCAAGTGTTTGCGGTTTTAGTAACAGCGCATTACCAAACCTCACCAAGTGATTTAAAGTTTTTGCTAAACAGTGTCACCGTTTCATTATTTATTGTTAAGCACCATGACAATATTTTAGGCGTCGCGATGCTAATGCAAGAAGGGCAAATGGCTAGCGATTTGGTAGAGTTGGTAAAAGATAATCAACGTCGAATGCGCGATCAGTTTCTACCACAATCACTATTAACTCATTGCGGTATTAATGACAGTTTTGAATACAGTTATCAACGAGTGATGCGTATTGCTATACATCCACAATTTCAAGGACAAGGGCTTGGAAAGCACTTTCTAGGTGAAATTGAACAGCAAGTGCAAGCACAAGGCATTGATTTTATAGGTTCGAGTTTTGCTGGCAATGCTAACTTACTTAACTTCTGGCAAGAAAGTGGTTTTGAATTAGCGCGTATAGGATTTAATAAAGATAAAGCCAGTGGTGAACATTCTTGTTTAGTCATTAAACCTTTAAAAGTTAAGGTGACTAAAAAGCAGCAAGAAATATCGCAGCGTTTTTATCAGCAGTTTGATTACTGGCTAACCGATGAGTTTAACCAGTTGCCGGCGAAAATGGTTTGGCAAGTGCTGCATCACAATTCACCTCTGAAGAATAAGGCTAGCATCAATACGCTTGATGCTATACACCACCAAGCGGTGGCTGATTTTATAAGCGGTCAGCGACAATTTAGCAGCTGCGTGCTTGGTTTACATCATTGGCTACTGCTGCATTGTTGTGAACATTTTGATAGTGAAATTCTTCCGCTAATCGCCCGGATACTGCAAAAGCAAAGTACTGAAGATGTTTGCGCCACCTATAACTTCACAGGCAAGAAAGCCTTAAATCAGCATTTGATTAGTTACATCAATAAGCATTATCTAGCAGTTATTACATAACCTGATACTTAGCGAATATCAGCGTTAGGCAATTTGATAGCGCCACAGCCAATAATTCTTCATTTTGTAGTAGCTACAGTGGCGATCGGCAAGTTGATCAAAATCGTCGTGTTGCATAATCGCATTGACGCCAAGGCATATTTTAGCGAGTAATTGTTTATTTGATGATTGACTATAGCTGCTAATAAAGCTTTCGAGCCAAGCTTCTAAATAACTAATTTCAGCAACGGGTAATTCAGTGGTCATGGTATTATTCTCCAATACTTAAGTTAAGCAATGATTGCCAAAGCGTCTTTCTTGCATTGTTGTCTAGACATATGCATTCATTGCCAGCGAGTGCGCCAGAGCTGATTAATTCGGCTAATAATACTGTTGATATTTCAACACGAGCTGTGTTGTTGCAGCCCTCGCTTACTTGTCTAATGCCCATGGTTATCTCCTATCGTCACTAAGTTTTTTTAAACAATAGTAGAATTACCAAATAAATACAAATGATAATTATTATCATTTGTGAAATATTGTCTTTGTTGTATTAATATTTTTTCCTAGCCGTTAAAATGCGAGAAAGCGAATTATTAAGGTGTGTTATGCAAGAAGTTATTCGAGTGGAAAATCTCACCAAAAGCTATAAAGATGTTGTTGCGGTTGACCATATTAATTTTTCGATTAAAAAAGGTGTTTGCTTTGGCTTACTTGGGCCAAATGGAGCTGGGAAAACTACGACCATCGAAATAATGGAAGGCATTATTAAGGCGACGAAAGGCCAAGTTTTTTATTACGATAAACCTGTTGATGAGTCGATGTCGCAGCAAATAGGTATTCAATTTCAACATACCGCGCTACAAGACTTTTTAACGGTTAAAGAAACCTTAAATCTATTTACTTCCTTTTATAAACACACCGTAGCGCACGAAGAATTAATTGAGTTGTGTGATTTAAGTGAGTTTTTAGACCGCGATAATCGCTTACTGTCTGGCGGGCAGCGCCAACGACTTTTATTGGCGCTAGCATTAATTAATGACCCTGAAATCGTTTTTCTTGATGAACCCACAACGGGTTTAGACCCGCAAGCTAGACGTAATTTTTGGCAGCTTATTAAAAATATTAAAGCGCGCAATAAAACGGTTGTGTTAACCACACATTACATGGATGAAGCACAGCAACTATGCGACGATGTTTTGATTATGGACCACGGTAAAGTTATTGAACGTGGTACGCCGCGAGAATTACTGAATAAGCACTTTGAGGAAGTGTTTATTTACTTACCTGCTGAGCAAGTGCCCGTTGAACTTTGTCAGCATTCCAATTGGCAAGTGCAAGACCAACAAATTGAAATTACCACAACGGATGTTGAAGCAACCATCGCATTATTACTTACTAAAAATGTTTCACTTTCAGGGCTACACGTAAAATCACCGACTTTAGATGATTTATTTTTAAAGCTTACCGGTCACACTATAAGGGATTAATAAGATGAACTTTTCACGTTTTTTGGCGGTGGTTAAAGCTCGAAACATTGAATTTTTTCGTGATCGCTCATCGCTTGGTTGGAATTTAGCTTTTCCAATTTTAATGCTAGTAGGGCTGTCATTTGTCTTTTCTGGCGATGGTCGGGCAGTATATAAAGTTGGCGTAATAAATTTGCCGCAAAGCCAATCAAGTTTTTTAGCTACCAAGCATATTGGTTTTATTGATTATCAAGAAACGGTTTTAGCCAAAGTGAAACTTGAACAGCATAGTATTGATTTGCTTATTGATTTCAATGCTCAGCAATACTGGGTAAATCAAGGTGCGCCAAATAGTTATTTAGTAGAGAAGATCTTCTTAAACGACCATAAAAATTTCCAACGTTTTGAAACTCAGGGTAAGAAAATACGCTATGTTGATTGGGTACTACCAGGTATTCTAGGCATGAATATGATGTTTAGCTGCTTATTTGGTGTTGGGTATGTCATTGTTCGTTATCGTAAAAATGCGGTACTAAAACGTTTAAAGGCAACACCTTTGTCGGCGTTAGAATTTGTTTCAGCGCAGTTAGTCTCACGTTTGTTTATTGTGATGTTTATGTCGTCACTAGTTTATATCGGCTGTAACCTATTTTTTGACTTCTACATGTTAGGCAGTTATGTCGATTTGCTGATTATTGCTGTACTCGGTGCCTTTAGCTTGATCACCTTAGGCTTATTAGTGGCAAGTCGTAGTAAAAGCGAAGAGTTAATTGGTGGCTTATTGAACTTAAGCTCTTGGCCGATGATGTTGCTATCAGGCGTTTGGTTTAGCTTGGAAGGAGCTCCTAATGCAGTGAAAGTACTTGCCGACTTTTTACCGTTAACGCATTTAGTGGCTGGCGCTCGGAAAATTATTACTGAAGGGGCAACCTTAGCTGATATTAGTTATCACGTGTCCATTTTGATGGGGATGAGTGTGCTCTTCTTAGCATTAGGTGCCTATTTGTTCAGCTGGAATACTGAACGTTAACAATTTAACCATTTTTGGAAAAGGAGGTTACTCAACAATGTTGTTTTCCATATTTCGCAGGCTTTTGATCACAGGATTCTTTCTATTCTCGCTTAATGGGCAAGTTAGCGCGTTTGAGGATAACAAATTCGACTATAGCGATGGGCCATATGTTACATGGGAAAATAGTCAATTACGTTTTGACTGGATTTGCAAAAATGAACATAAGAGTCGTTTTTTCTCAGCAGAAACCTTACCAATTAATTTTGACGAATGTGGGCTAAATGTAGCGCTTGACCGAACAAGTTTTCGAGCAGAAGAACTTGTTTTTACTACGGATGAAAATATTGCCGCGATCAGCGACTTTCATGGCCAACTTGAGCTCATGAGTAAAATATTTATCAACAACGGCATTGTTGATAAAGAAAGGAATTGGTCTTATGGCGCAGGACACTTAGTGATCACCGGTGATGTCTTCGATCGAGGGGATAAAGTAACTGAAATTCTTTGGTGGTTATTTTCTCTAGAGAAACAAGCAGAGCAAGCTGGCGGTAAAGTGCACTTTCTTTTGGGTAACCATGAGGTGATGGTACTTAATGGTGATTTACGTTATATCCATGAAAAATACCAATATACGGCTAGTGAACTTAACCAACCTTTTGAGCAACTGTATGGAAAAAACACTCTGCTAGGGCAATGGTTGAGAAGCAAGTCTGTATTGGTAAAAATTAATGATATGTTATTTGCACATGGTGGTTTTCATCCTGAACTTGCAACGGAGAAACGCACGTTAACCGATATTAATCAAGTATTTAAAACTAACTTAGTTAAAGCTGAATTAGATAAAGCACGCAGTGGTTGGGGAAAGTACTTACATAAGCGGAACGGACCTATTTGGTATCGTGGCTATTTTAATGTACTTGGGGCTAGCGAACAAGAAATCGACTTATTATTAAAACACTTTGATATTAGCTATTTAGTGGTTGGCCATACCTCACAGGAAAAATTGGAAACTCGCTATAATGGCCGAGTGATCGCTATTGATTCCAGCATTAAAAATGGTCAGTACGGAGAAGTACTGTTAATCGAACATGGCAAAAAATATCGTGGCTTACCTGCTGGCAATAAGCAACCGTTTTTAGTTGCAGAGTAATCACTTAATTTAGGAATATATTGTAGAAAATGTTATTAAAAATAGTAGGGTTATTTTTTGTTGGTTTAGCTTTTATTGGCGCATTTTTACCTTTGCTACCAACTACGCCATTTTTATTAGTCGCCGCCGCATGTTTTGCAAAGTCGTCGCCACGCATGCATAAAATGTTGTTAGCGAATAAAGTGTTTGGCCCGATGATTTATCACTGGGAACAATCTCGTAGTATTCCTAAGCGGGCAAAAATAGTTTCGTTAAGCTCTATCGTTATTGCGACATTGTGGTCATGCTACATTTTGCCGTCCGTAGCGCTTAAGTTGCTAGTAATTGGCTTAGTTGCTTGGCCGTTTGTATTTTTATGGCGCTTACCACTCTCTGATGGCAACACAGAGATAATAACCAGTAATACGCCAGAACAAAAAAAATCTGACCAAGATAAACCTGAGCAAAGTAAGTCTGAAGAAAACAAGTCAGTCGAAGCAAAGTAACCTTGGGTTAAGCCAAGGCTTTGCCAACTAACTGAGCTAAGTGAGGCGGCAAAGATAATGATAAAGCAATTTCTTGGCCTTGTGCTGACATTTTGCGCCAAGTAAGTTGCACAATACGAATAATCTTATCTTCTTTATGTTTAGCGGCAAACTCATCAAAGTAATACTGTAAAAATACTAAGCAAGCAACATCTTCTAAAGTTTGAGTGTTGTTGTTTGATTTTAGTTTCTCTTTACGAATAATAGCCGCTGTGGCTTCGGCTGTTTCTTCACTGTAACCATGTTCAAGCATTAAAGCTTTGGCGGTTGCTGCGTGAAAAATACCTAACTCTTTGCGCCAAGTTAAATAACCTTGTTTGCCAATAGCGAAATCAGCGCGCTTTAAATGCCAACGTTTTACATGTTGAGCACGGACAGCTATTTGTAAATTTTCATCAGCATTTGGCCAGTATTTTTCAAGGCAGGTGGTCATATACTGACCGTACAATAACTCTTTTGGATGGCTAACACCGCCAACAACGGTGATATTGATATCGTTTTTATTAATATTATCGATGGCGTCTAAAACGTTCTGCAATTGAGTCATAATATTTTATTTTTATTAGTTAAGGAAAAGTAAAACATCAGTTTACCCCGTTTTTAAATCGTTGCACTATCGCTTTCTGCCAAATTAGCGCAATTTAATTAAATTTTGTGCAACAAGATGGCCTGATCATATTGTCGTGAACGTGGCTTTTAAGTATAATGCTTTCCCGTCCTACTAAATTCATTTGTTTACCAAAAATCAAATCAATTTAGTGCAAAATTTCTGTTTTTCCTGACTCTGGGTATCGCATGACAACTAGATATATTTTTGTTACTGGCGGCGTTGTATCGTCTCTTGGTAAAGGTATTGCTGCAGCATCATTAGCGGCAATTCTCGAAGCACGTGGTTTAAAAGTTACCATGTTAAAACTTGACCCTTACATTAATGTTGATCCGGGCACGATGAGCCCAATTCAACATGGTGAAGTTTTTGTTACTGAAGATGGTGCAGAGACAGATCTAGATTTAGGTCATTATGAACGTTTTATTCGTACCAAAATGACCAAACGTAATAACTTTACTACGGGCCGTATTTATCAAGACATTCTTGCCCGTGAACGTAAAGGTGAATTTTTAGGTGCCACTATTCAGGTTATTCCTCATATTACTAACGATATTAAACGTCGAGTAATTGAAGGGGCTGAAGGCTACGATATCGCTATGGTTGAAATTGGCGGTACGGTAGGTGATATTGAATCACAACCATTCTTAGAAGCTATTCGTCAATTAGGTGTAGAGTTAGGCCGTGAACGCGCTATGTTCATGCACTTAACACTTGTACCTTACATTGCTGCTGCCGGCGAAATTAAGACTAAACCAACTCAGCATTCTGTTAAAGAATTACGCTCAATTGGTATTTTCCCAGATATTTTAGTTTGTCGTAGTGAGCGCGCTATTCCTGCCAACGAACGCGCAAAAATTTCATTGTTTACTAACGTTGAAGCAAAAGCTGTTGTTTCAATGCGTGACGTTGACTCAATTTATAAAGTGCCAGCCTTACTTAAAGCCCAAGGTACTGATGAATTAGTGGTTAAACGTTTTGGTTTAGACGTGCCAGAAGCTGACTTATCTGATTGGGAGCAAGTGCTTTATAAAGAAGCTAACCCGTCGGGCGAAGTCGTTATTGGCATGGTAGGCAAGTACACTGAATTACCAGATGCTTATAAATCAGTAAATGAAGCATTAAAACATGCCGGTATTAAAAACCAAGTTAAAGTTAAAATTCAATATGTTGACTCACAAGACGTTGAAGCTAAAGGTGTTGAAGTATTAAAAGACTTAGACGCGATATTAGTTCCAGGTGGTTTTGGCGAACGTGGCGTTGAAGGTAAAATATTAACTGCACAATATGCTCGTGAAAACAAAGTACCTTACTTAGGTATTTGTCTAGGCATGCAAGTGGCACTAATTGACTATGCACGTAATGTAGCTGGTTTGACTGATGCACACAGTACTGAATTTAATCCTGAAACACCAAATCCTGTCATTGGTTTAATCAATGAGTGGTTAGACGAAGAAGGTAAAGTAGAATACCGCAATGCTGATTCTGACTTAGGCGGCACTATGCGTTTAGGCTCACAATTGTGTCACATTGTGAAAGGTACCAAGACGTATGACGTATATGGCAGTGAAACAATTTATGAAAGACACCGTCACCGTTTTGAGGTAAATAATAACTACCGTGAACAATTAAGCAAAGCTGGTTTAGTGTTCTCGGGATTATCTACGGATAAAACCTTAGTTGAGGTGATTGAAAATCCAAATCATCCTTGGTTTATTGCTGGGCAGTTCCATCCTGAGTTTAATTCAACTCCGCGTGATGGCCACCCACTTTTTGAAGGCTTTATTGCTGCTTCATTTGAGCATCAAAAACAGCAATCAAGTTAAATCAAACTAATTAAAACCGTAGCTTATTGCTGCGGTTTTGTTTTTAGCGACTTAATTTTTTTATGGCTAAAAACTGACTACGAATTCAAATTTAATTTATCGTTTATAACCTGCCATGCGCAGTTAGTAAGGAATAGGGAACATAATGTCGAATATCAGTAAAATTATCGCTCGCGAAATCATGGATTCTCGTGGTAACCCAACAGTTGAAGCTGACGTATATTTAGAATCTGGTGCTTGGGGTCGAGCTGCTGCTCCTTCTGGCGCATCAACAGGTTCTCGTGAAGCTTTAGAATTACGTGACGGCGACAAAGCGCGTTACTTAGGTAAAGGCGTATTAAAAGCCGTTGCTGCTGTAAACAATGATATTGCTAATGCACTTAAAGGCAAAAATTCTTTAGAGCAAGCAAACATTGACCAAATTATGATTGATTTAGATGGCACTGAAAACAAAGAAACTTTCGGCGCTAACGCTATTCTAGCAGTATCTTTAGCGAATGCTAAAGCGGCTGCAATGGAAAAGAAAGTTCAATTATTTGAACACATTGCTGATCTTAACGGCACGCCAGGTCAATATTCTTTACCATTACCGATGATGAACATCATCAATGGTGGTGAACATGCTGACAACAACGTTGATATTCAAGAGTTTATGGTACAACCGGTTGGCGCAAAAAGCTTCAAAGAAGCATTGCGTATGGGCGCTGAAATTTTCCATGCCTTGAAGAAAGTACTTTCTTCAAAAGGTATGAGTACAGCAGTTGGTGATGAAGGTGGTTTTGCGCCAAACCTAGAGTCAAATGCTGATGCGTTAGCTGTAATTAAAGAAGCAACAGCAGCAGCAGGTTACGAATTAGGTAAAGACGTAACATTAGCGCTTGATTGTGCGGCATCTGAATTCTACAACAGCGAAAAAGGTATTTACGACCTTACTGGTGAAGGCAAGCAGTTTACTGCCAATGAGTTCTCAGACTTCTTAGCAACACTTTGTCAGCAATACCCAATTGTTTCAATTGAAGATGGCTTAGACGAGTCAGATTGGGATGGTTTCAAATACCAAACTGATTTACTTGGCGATAAAGTGCAAATCGTTGGTGATGATTTATTCGTGACAAACACTAAGATTCTAACTCGTGGTATTGAGCAAGGTATTGGTAACTCTATCTTAATCAAATTCAACCAAATTGGTTCACTAACTGAAACATTAGCAGCAATTAAAATGGCGAAAGACGCAGGCTTTACTGCTGTTATTTCACATCGTTCAGGTGAAACTGAAGATGCAACCATTGCTGATTTAGCGGTAGGTACTGCTGCTGGCCAAATTAAAACTGGTTCACTATGTCGTTCAGACCGTGTTTCTAAGTACAACCAATTACTACGTATTGAAGAGTTCTTAGGCGATAAAGCGGTATTTAACGGTTTGTCTGAAGTTAAAGGCCAATAATCAAAAGCTTTTTGCTAATTTAGCTCGGCAGACGTTACGGCAGTGATTTGGTTATACTCACTGGTATGTGTCAGTTCCATGTAACCACATTGTTTTTGAACTAATTAGCAACGATAGATATTTTAAAAGCCACTCTAATGAGTGGCTTTTTTGTTACTACTGATTTGTTGAGTAGGTAATCTAAGTTATGTATATTGTTTCGCATTAATGCAATACGGAGTTAATCAGTTGGGCTTTAAAGCAATCACCATTCTACTTTCATTACTTTCTTTTAATGTCTTTGCATCTACACAAGATGAAATTGCTCACCTTTTGAAGTTTGTCGAAACGACCGAGTGTAAATATGAACGAAATGGCACTCTGCATAATGGCGCAGAAGCGGTAAAACATATAAATAAAAAATATCAGTATTACGCCGATGATATTAAATCGACTGAAGACTTTATTAAATACGCTGCGACTAAAAGTAAAATGTCAGGTAAATATTATAAAATTCATTGCGCTAATGCAGATGTTGTAAAAAGCCAAGAGTGGCTACTTACTGAATTGAAAAAATTTCGAATTAAACAGCAATAACGATGGATATATCGCATGTATAAATTTTTACCATTGGCATTTATATTATTGTCATTTTCAAACAATGCAGAGGAAACTGAAACGTTAACCGTTGATAGGGTTGTCGCAAATAACCTTGAGCTAGCTTTTCCTAATGACAAAAATATCAAGCCGAAGGCAAGTAACTTTGAATTGATTAACTATGTTGTGATGAGTAACGACTTAGGTGAACGCTGGGCGGTCATTACTTTAAGTAACACATCGTCTGGCCGTCGCATTCTTGAACACGATCACTTAATGGCGCTATTTGCTGACGGAAAACGAAAAAGTCCGCTAGCGTTTAACGTGAGCTTTGAAGGGCAAGAAACACAGTCAATTACTGTTTCATTTGGTGAGAATAAGTTTCCTATTTTGTCTATTACTTCGGACGCGTCTCTCTAATAGCAACTTACGGTGTCAGTAGATAATTGAAGTGATGTGAACTAAATGACCTTTTATTCGTCATAAATAGCGAGCTTAATTGTTATTTATTGATCACTTTCACTTAAGGTATATTATGAAAAATTTTATATTTTTTACGTTTATTTCACTTACATTAGCCGCTTGTAGCAATAAGCAGCTTTATCAAGCTGGGCAAGACTATCAAAAAAGTGAATGTATTAAAGAGTCTGGTACCGCGCCACAATATAATGACTGCGTAAATAGCGATAAAAAATCATTTGAAGAGTATGAGAAAGAACGCAAAGCACTCGCGAAAAAATAATACTTTTATATTCTTATTGAAGGTCGATTGTGCTTAAATATTGCAAAAAAGCCAAACATTAAGTTTGGCTTTTTCATTTAATCATTACTGTCTATAACATCGTTATAATGAGGCGTGCGGACCAAACACTTCATAATGAATGTTACTTTCTCCGACACCTAGTTTTAGCAATTGCTGTTTAGCAAATTGCATAAAACCAATAGGGCCACATAAATAGAAATTACCTTTTTCGGTAGGTAAGTCAACTGAAGCTAGATCCATCATGCCATTACTAATATGAGCTTGCTCTACCTCTTCATTTCTATACCAGATATTTTGTTGCCAGTTGTTACTATTAATTAACTCGCTAGTACGTTGTGAAAATGAATGTTGCTCGCTACCTTCACAGGCATGTAAAAAATGCACGGGCTGATTATGGTTATTATCAGCTAATGTTTCTAACATACCTTGCATTGGCGTGATACCAACACCAGCGGATATGAGTACGGTAGGTGTTTGGCGATCAACGAAGAAAAAATCACCTGCTGGTGCGTATAACTGTACTTCGTCGCCAACGTTAACCGCATCATGTAAGTAATTAGAAACTTTTCCTGGAACGCCTAATTGCTCTCGTTTTACTGAAATGCGGTAACTTTTACCATTAGCTTTGTCTGATAATGAATATTGGCGAATTTCTTTATAGTCGTTACCTGTAGGGTGTACTTCAAGTCCCAAATATTGCCCAGGTGTAAAGCCAATAACTGCTTGCTGGTCGACTGGAGCAAAGATAAAACTTTTAACCAGCTCTGACTCGATAACTTTATCAATAACTTTAAATGCTCTAGCGCCTTCCCAACCGCCAATCTCTGCTGCTCGTTGTTGATATAAATCTGATTCACGGTTAATAAAAATACTCGCTAAAAATTGGTATGCTTGAGTCCAAGCTTCTTCAACTTCTGTGGTGAATGCTTCAGTGGCAAGTTCTCGAAGCGTCTCAATTAAATGGTGGCCAACAATAGCGTAATGATCAGCCTGAATGTTAAAACTGGTATGTTTTTGCGCGATGCGTTCTACGGCAGAGGTTAGTACGCTCAAATTTTCAATGTTTTTAGCGTAGGCTGCAATCGCTTCAAATAGCGCTACCTGCTGGCGACCTGTATGCTGGTTCGACATATTGAAAATGTCTTGTAATTCTGGGTTATGCGCGAATAACCGCTGGTAAAAATGTGCTGTCATTGCTGAACCAGCGTTCTCTAATAGTGGAATAGTGCTTTTAATTACGTCGATGTGCTTATCAGTTAGCATTGTTGCTCCTAAATTAACTGAATGAGTAAAGCCTATGATGTTCATTATTTAATGTTCATAGGTTGTATGGAAATAGGTTAAGTTTCTGTTGATACTGTTACTAAATACGGTTGCGTTTGGGTTTGGTTAACACCGGAATATAAATGATTAAAAACAAGCTAGCTGCGACTAACCAAGCCGATAGGCTAATATTCCATCCAAGTAGTGAGTGCTGAAACATTGGCATTAATACACGAGTGATTGCACTGATAAAAATTAATAAGAATATCCAGCTTACTAATTTATGTGGCAATAAGGCTCTTCCTGTATGGCCTAGTGATACTCGCGACATCATGGCAAATATCATTAAACCCATTGCAGCAATAGTGATGACATGAATTGCATCCGAGAAGCTTATATAAAATGGGCTTCCCATAACGAATAAGTAACTTGAACCAAGTAATATCAGCCCTAGGCCAAGTGAGAAATAAGATAAATGCAAAGACCAAAGCAATGAAATTTTTAACGTTGATGTTGTGCGCCAATAGCTGAGGCGGATCAAATGTGCTAAACCTGCACTGATCATTAACGTGGCAGGTGTAAATGGTAGTTGAATAAAATAGCCACTGAAAAAGACTAATATGCCCAGGAACGATAACGTGGTTATTAGTGGGGTAAGCCAGTTAGGCTGTTGTATCGCTGGCGTTTTTGCGCCTGAAACGGTGAAAAATGGAATAACACGGCCACCAAGCACGCCCATGAGTAAACAAAAGAGTAAAACTGCCGTTCTTGCAACGTGCAAACTAAGCGCTTTATCGCCATTAACATCTAAGCCTAATAAGCTGATATTCGTTAGCATTAAGGCAATGAGCAAAGGGATGAAAATGTAGTTACGTTTGTTTTTACTACTAAGCACTAATTTAGCAAACATTAAAATTGAACCAAGCCACCAAATTAACTGTAAGGCAATTGCAGTATATAAAAGTAATGACTGATTGATTTCATTTTCGGCAACTAAGCTCATTGCCAAACACACTCTCACTATTAGCCAAAGCGTGATAAAACTTAATACTGCTAAGCCTTTAATGCTTGCTTTACCTGTCCATGTTTGTGCTGCCGTTAAAATAAAACCGACGGCAACTGTTGCTGCAAAGCCAAACAGCATTTCATGAATGTGCCAAGTGGTTGGGGAAAGCTGGCTTAAACCTATATTCATATAGCCATTGAGAAAAGCGCCCCAAATGGTTAGAGCGAAAATAGAACATAAAACGGCGCTAAGAAAGTAGCTTCTAAAAGGTAAGTCTAGCACTGCATGGTGATGAACTTTATTTAGTGGGCTTTGGTGTTGCTGATGATTGAGTTGTAAAAGTTCATTGTCTTGAATAGTAAACATCTTAAAAGTCTCTCTTGCCAAAAGCATGTAAAGCCACGCAGCGTATGACGTAGCCAAGCTTTAATGCGCCAGCAGAAATGATAGTCGCAATATGACCAGAAATTTGTATTGCCATGCCGAAGTGCTCATCAAAAACAAAAGTAATTGCAATGCTTAGTGAAATGATTACGAGTGATATCAGCATCATGTAGTTACCTGCAATCAGACACTTTTGAAAATTAAGCGCGTTATCAATCTCTGGTAGCTGGTTGGCAATAGAAAATTGTGAGTACATCATTAACTCCTGAATCAACGTGTTGACGTTGTCATTAATATTGTTATGTATTCATTAAGCAATACTGGTGCCATTAATTATTTTTCTTATTAATCAGGTTGTTAAGTGGTTTTGTGTCTTTTGTGTAGTCATATGGACTCTTTGTTTTTGTGGTCAATATGACTCGTACGTGTTACTTTGTTGTTAACAAGGTTTCTATTTGCGGTACAAATTAAAATGAGCCAAATATCTTCAACAGCCATTATTGAGTTGGCGTTAGACTTAGCCAGTAGCCTTAACAGTAAAGATAGGTTTGATCGCTTGCTTGATACGGTGCGAAAAGCGATAAGTTGTGATGCTGTAGCATTGCTGTCGTTTCATGGTGATATTTTAACGCCAATCGCACTGCAGGGCTTAAGTCGAGATACCTTAGGTCGACGCTTCTATGTTGCAGAACACCCACGCTTTGCTGCGCTATGTCAATCGAGCCAACCAATCCGCTTTGCTGCTGATTCAACATTGCCTGATCCGTATGATGGCTTACTAATCGACCGTGAAGGTGACTTGCCTGTGCATTCATGTATGGGCTTGCCGTTATATTATGATGATAAACTACTCGGCTTATTGACCATAGATAGCTTAACGCCACATGAATTTGAAGATATCCCAGAACGCACACTGGTCGTGATTTCAGCTATGGCGGCTGCAACTCTGAATACTGCCTTTTTAATTGAACAACTAGAGTCTCGTGCCGATCACTCACAAAAAGTTGTTGCAGAGTTAACTGAAGAAGCTTGGAAGCGTGATGGCGGTGAATTAATTGGTGAAAGTCCGATTATGTATCAACTTAAAGAAGAATTAAATATTGTCGCAAATTCAGACTTTAACATCTTAATCTACGGTGAAACTGGGGTTGGTAAAGAATTAGTTGCCCGAACATTACACCATAAATCGTTACGCCAACATGGCCCAATGGTTTATGTTAATTGTGCTGCTTTGCCAGAAAACCTAATTGAAAGTGAGTTATTTGGTCACGTTAAGGGCGCGTTTACTGGCGCTGATAAAGACCGAGCAGGTAAGTTTTCATTAGCAAACGGCGGTACCTTATTTCTCGATGAAATTGGTGAACTTCCACTGGCCGCACAAAGTAAAATTTTACGTGCTATTCAAAGTAATGAGATTCAACCCGTAGGGCAGGACGAGGTTGAGCAGGTTGATGTGCGTATTGTTGCAGCAACGAACAGGGATTTAAAAGAAGAAGCAGAAGATGGCCGTTTTCGCGCTGATTTATATCACCGATTAAGTGTCTACCCCATCAGAGTACCTAAACTGCAAGAGCGCGTTGGTGATGTGCAAGTATTAAGTGGCTATTTTGTTGAACAAACAAGACGGAAGTTGGGTTTAGGACAATTGAAAATAACGGCTGAGGCAGTCTCTCACCTTGAACAATACAACTGGCCCGGCAATGTACGCGAGTTAGAGCATGTTATTAGCAGAGCAGCTTTAAAAGCACGAGCTCGACAAAAAGATAAAGCCATTATTGCGATAGAAAAACAAGATTGTGGTTCATTAGTAAATGTACAACTTAATGAGTTGAGTAATCAACATACAGTGGAGGTAAGTTCTGATAAAAACACTGAAAAAATTGCTGAAGCAGCACTTTTGAACCTACGCGATGAAACCGAACAATTTCAACGACAACTGATCAGAAATGTTTTAACCGAAGAGCATGGAAATTGGGCTGCAACCGCAAGAAGGTTATCAACAGATAGAGCAAACTTAAATCGTATTGCGAAAAGATTAGATATTAAAGTTGTTAAAAGTATTATTTAGTCATTAAAAAACTTAGTTAGTAAACTTAAAATGTATATAGCGAGTAAAAGCTACAGCTAACAAAAATGCCTAATTACAACAGTAATTAGGCATTTTGTATTTACTGTAGAATTACTTAAAATACTTAAGCTTTAGCTTCTTCCTTCGGTAAAACTAAATTCAAGCCAATGGCAACCAGTGCACACAAGCTAATGCCTTGAATACTGTAGCCACCTAAATTTAATGCCATTCCGCCAATACCAAATACTAAGACAATCGCGAAAATAATGAAGTTTCTCGGTTGGTCAAAATCAACTTTAGCTTTGACCATACTGCCTAGGCCAACACTTGCTATTAAACCAAAAAGTAACATCATAATTCCGCCCATTACAGCGCCAGGTATGGTTTGCAATAATGCGCCTAACTTACCAACGAAGGCCATAATAATAGCGGCACAAGCAGCCCAAGTCATAATTCTAGGGTTAAAGGCTTTAGTTAACATTACCGCCCCCGTTACTTCTGAATAAGTTGTGTTTGGCGGTCCACCTAACATTGAAGCGGCTGTTGTTGCGATACCATCACCTAATAATGTACGGTGTAATCCAGGCTTTTTAATGTAGTCTTTACCCGTTGCTGAGCTTATCGCTAATACATCGCCAATGTGTTCAATTGCCGGAGCTATAGCAATAGGTAACATGTAAACAATGGCTTGCCAGTTAAATTCAGGGGCTGTGAATTTTGGCATTGCAAACCATGCAGCATTTTGAACTGGCGTAAAATCAATAATTCCATGATATAGCGACAATAAGTAACCGACAACAATACCAGATAATATCGGCATTAAGCGCATAAAGCCTCTACTAAAAGCTGAAACTAATAAGGTAGTTAGTAATGCGGGTAATGAAATACTTAAAGCAAGCGATTGATCAATCAGTTGTGCTGAACCATCACCTGTGCGGCCTAATGCCATATGCACGGCAACAGGAGCAAGTGATAAACCTATCACCATAATAATTGGACCAGTTACTATCGGCGGTAAGTATTTACTAATAAAACCAACACCGCGTAGGCGAATAAAGCCACTAAAACAAGCGTACACAACACCAACAACAGCAAGAGCGCCCATAGTTGCAGGAATGCCCCAAGTTTGTGTGCCGTACATAATTGGCGCAATAAAAACAAAAGAAGAGGCTAAAAATACTGGTACTTGGCGTTTGGTGACAAGTTGAAACAATAAGGTACCAATTCCGGCAGTACATAGGGCAACATTAGGATCTAGGCCGGTAAGTAGGGGCATTAATACCAATGCGCCAAAAGCGACAAATAGCATTTGAGTACCAGTTAGTACTTCCTTAAAGAGCGATTGGTTGCTATTGAAATTGTCAGTTGAGTTATTTTCTGAATTCATATTTTACTCAATAAAACTGCCAGCAAGCTGGCAGTAAAGTGATTTAATTTTTTGCTATAAACAAAGGAGATTGGCGTTATTTAGTACCGAAAATCTTATCACCTGCGTCACCTAATCCCGGTAATATGTAACCAGCTTCATTTAGGCAATCATCAATAGATGCGGTATAAAGTTCAACATCAGGGTGTGCTTTTTCTAAAGCAGCAATACCTTCTGGGGCAGCAACTAGCACTAGTGCTTTAATGTTTTTACAGCCACGCGCTTTTAAGAGGTTAATTGTTTCCACCATTGAGCCACCTGTAGCAAGCATAGGATCAATAACTAATGCTAAGCGCTCATCAATTTGGCCGGCTAGTTTTTCAAAATAAAACACTGGCTCTAAGGTTTCTTCGTTACGGTACATGCCTACAACTGAAATACGAGCGCTTGGAATAAGTTCTAAAACGCCATCCATCATGCCTAAGCCAGCACGTAAAATTGGTACAACGGTAACTTTTTTCCCTTTAATTTGTTCAACTTGAATTTCGCCATTCCAGCTATTAATCGTTTTAACTTCAAGTTCAAAGTCTTTTGAAGCTTCGTAGGTTAGCAAGCTACCAACTTCAGCAGCTAGTTCACGAAAACGTTTAGTGCTGATATCACCTTCGCGCATTAGGCCAAGTTTATGTTTGATTAGGGGATGGTTTACTTCAATTACGCTCATCGTTTGCTCCAAAACTGGATGAAAAATATTTGTCATATTATATGTCATCTATCAACTTATGTACTTAAAAGTGATATGAAAATTACAAATTCATACACTTAACGTCATTGATGATTAAGATATAATGTCATTATTTTTATTTTATTATTTATTGTGAATGCTGGTTTTGTCGTTGATCAATAAATTGTTTAAGTTCTGAAATTTACTTACCTGATTAATTGTTGCTAATTCAATCATAATAAAGCCAATAAATTTTCTACTAAATAGTAGATACTTGCTTTCTTATCGAGGTAGTTAAAATAAAGTTTGAAGATTTTATCTTTACACAACAATCGAGTATGCTTGAATTATCAACAGTGAACTATAGCAGCAGTTAATTTATGGTTACTCAATCGTTATTATGGCAATCAGAGCAGCAGTCTTCCGACTTTGCTGAACTGTGTAATGCCATATACGAACGAGAGTTACGAATTTTGGCAACGAATGAAGTTGCATCTGTTGCAGGTTTACAGGGACGAATAAAAAGCCTGCCTCATTATGTCAAAAGTGCAGCGCACGCCTTATTAAGTGCTGATACACCATTAGATTTAGATATTCAAAATGCTAGTTGGTCTGCGAAACAAACGGTGACGATGCCATCAACAAATCAGTTGCTTGATTATCAAGGAAATGTGATTGCTTGGTATAAAGCCCAACAACTTGCTCATGGTTTAGTGGTTCCTATTGCAACCGAAAACAGCATTATCTTAGATTGCATTGATAGGGTTGATGGTGAAAAACAACGATTTCGTACTAATGTTTATGGTTGGTTCTACTTAACTGAATCAGACAGCAAACGTGCGGAAAAAACAAAAGTTACAGCCTTTAATCTGCTCAAGCCTACTAAAAAAGTGATGACTGCCGCTTGTGCTGGACATTGTTGGCAAAATAGTCGAAAAGTACAACCTGTTATCCCTTCATTACGCGAGCTTTTACTGTCTTGTTCTATTAATTGGCGCAACTTTAAACAACCTATTGCAACAAACAATTAATATTAAATTGGCTTGGGTGTTTACAGCAGACGGTACGCACTTATAATAGCAATTCATTATGTGTTTTTGATATCAAATATAGATAGTTTATGCGGCTGATCACGGTAATTTTAGTTATTTTTTTAGTGTTACTGCAATACCGACTTTGGTTCGGTAAGAATAGTGTGCCTGATTATTTAGCGTTAGAAGATGAAGTTACCCGCCAACAAAGTAATAATAATAAATTAAAACAACGCAATAAGTTACTTTATGCTGATACTGACGATTTAAAGTCGGGAACTGAAGCTATAGAAGAACGTGCTCGTCATGAATTAGGTATGATCAAGGAAGGGGAAACATTTTTTCGTGTTATCCCAAGTGACTCTGACGCCAAGAAGAAGGAACGATTGCGATAATGAACAACTCACTAGGGCAGTATACCGTGGTAGTGCCCGCCGCAGGTGTTGGAAAACGTATGCGCGCATCTTGTCCTAAGCAATATTTGACCATAAACGATAAAACCATTTTAGAACATACTGTTCAACGCTTATTAAACCATGAAGCTATTTGTCATGTGGTTATTGCGTTGGGCGAATTCGATGAATACTTTCCTACCACCTCATTAGCGAATAATAACAATGTGACGCGCGTTGTTGGCGGCAAAGAGCGTGTTGATTCAGTGCTTGCAGGCTTAAAAATCTTAAATACAGAGCAAGAACAATGGGTACTCGTGCATGATGCGGCAAGGCCTTGCGTGCAACATAAAGATTTAACTGAACTGATAAAATATTGCGTTGAAAATAATCATGGTGGCATTTTAGCTGCGCGGGTACGCGACACCATGAAGCAGGCAACATCAACAGGTATCATCGATAAAACTTTAGATCGTAGTCAAATGTGGCATGCATTGACGCCACAAATGTATAAAACAGCCGAATTAACTTCTGCCATTGGTGATGCGTTAGCAAAAGATATTACCATTACTGATGAGTCTTCAGCGATGGAAGCATTTGGCTATGCTAGTGGGTTGGTGAATGGTAGCAACGATAATATAAAAATTACTCAGCCAGAAGATTTACGTTTGGCTGAATTTATCTTGCAGCAGCAAGAAAAAGAATTTCATTTAGAGGCATTATGAGAATAGGTCACGGTTTTGATGTACATAAGTTTGGTGGCGAGGGGCCACTCGTTTTAGCCGGTGTTGCTATTCCTTATGAATTTGGTTTTGTTGCTCATTCTGATGGTGATGTTGCGATTCACGCCTTATGTGATGCGATATTAGGCGCACTATGCTTAGCTGATATCGGTAATCACTTTCCAGATACTGACGGACAATATGAGAATATTTCTAGTCGAATATTATTGCGTCATGTCGTTGGGCTAATGCAGGAAAAAGGTTATTGCTTAGGTAATGCTGATATTACGATTTGCGCTCAAGCGCCGAAAGTTGCTCCTCATTTAATGCCAATGCGAACTTGTCTAGCTGAAGACTTACAAGCTGATATAGAGCAAGTCAATGTCAAAGCGACAACGACTGAAAAGTTAGGTTACGTTGGTCGTAAAGAGGGCGTTTCGGTACATGCCGTAGTGCTATTGATGAAAGCTGAGGAATCAGGTGAGTCAGTACCTAGCAAAGGGGCAAATATAGAATCGAGCAAAGAACCTAAAGTAGAGGCTGAGAAAAAAGTTACTTTAAAAGAGAAGAATGGCGCGCAAAGTGCGATTACAAAACAGTCTGAAAAAGTTGTAGAAAAAACGCTTGTACAGACAGTTGAAAATAAGCCAGAGCCTGTTGTAAGCGCATTGCCTGCGTTTGCTTATTTATATGGTAAACCTGCTTCTAGTGGTTTGTTACGCAGTCAAAAGTCTGACTTTAAGGTGTTTGAGCGCATTCCTTTTGTGCCTTGTGGCGAAGGTGAGCACCTTTTTATTCATATTCGTAAAACTGGCGCTAATACTGCTTTTGTCGCTAAACAGTTAGCTCAGTATTTTTCCGTTAAAGAATCATTAGTTTCTTATGCCGGTTTAAAAGACCGCTTTGCCGTTACTGAGCAGTGGTTCGGTGTGCATGTGCCAGGTAAACAAGTTTATGACCTAAGTGATCTCAACATTGAAGGTGTTGAAGTGTTGTTTTCGAAGCGCCATAACAAAAAATTGCGTATTGGTAGTTTAGAGGGTAATCGTTTTGAAATTACTTTACGTAATGTTTCACAAATTGATGAACTTGTTAGACGCTGGCATGTGGTGAGTAATTTTGGTGTGCCAAATTATTTTGGTGAACAACGTTTTGGCATTAATGGCGGCAATATCGAAAAAGCGAAGCACTTATTTTCTGGTGGTAAAGTTAATGATAAGAAAAAGCGTGGCATGTATTTATCAACTGCTCGTTCATTAATATTCAATAACGTTATCAGTCAACGCATTGAAAAAGAAAGTTTCGATACTTTAATGAATGGTGATGTACTCATGCTGGCAAATACTCAGTCAGTATTTTTAGCAAAAACCATAGATGAAAGTTTAGAAGAGAGACATTTAAGTCATGACGTTGATATAACTGCGCCTATGTGGGGGGCAGGGGAGTTGATGACAACAACAGACGCTTTAGCATTTGAACAAAGTGTGGCAACCCAACAACCAGTATTTCGTGAAGGCCTACCGCGTTTTGGTTTAAAACAAGAGCGTCGTCGAATTCGCTTAGTAATGAAAGAGCCGAAAATTGAGGTTGATAACGATACGGTCACGTTATCGTTTTTCTTACCTGCTGGTGCATATGCCACCACCATTATGCGCGAGTTAATTAATTATACTGATATGACTGAGCGTGTTGATGTCTCTTCAAGTGGGCAAACTAATACTAAGCCAGTCTCAAAAACGTCCTCTGAGAACAATGTAGCGAAAAATAAAGCATCAAAAAATAAAGGTCAGTCATGAGAATACTATTAAGCAATGATGACGGCGTTCACGCTACAGGTATAAAAGTGCTTTATGATGAGTTAGCTAAAACTTTTGATGTCACGGTTATCGCGCCCGACAGAAACTGCAGTGGTGCTAGTCATTCATTAACCCTGATTAACCCGTTACGCGCACAAGTGATGGAAAATGGCTTTACCGCGGTAAATGGCACGCCTACTGATTCAGTGCATTTAGGGGCAACGCAATTAATGCAGCCAGTACCTGATTTAGTTGTTGCTGGTATTAACCATGGCGCTAACTTGGGGGATGATACAATCTACTCAGGCACAGTGGCAGCAGCAACTGAAGGTCGTCATTTGGGTATGCCAGCTATTGCTGTTTCCTTAGTGGCTAAGAGTCCAGAAAACTTTCAAACCGCAGCAGTAGTAACAGCTAGGTTTATTGAACGCTTGAAGTTACACCCGTTGCCGAGCGACCAAATAATCAATATTAATGTTCCTGATTTGCCTTTGAGTGAATTAAAAGGTATTAAAGTGACTCGCTTAGGGCATCGGCATAAAGCAGAAACAATGAAAAAGATGAAAGACCCTTGGCAACGTGACATATATTGGTATGGACCGTTAGGGGAAGAACTTGACGCTGGTGAAGGCACTGATTTTTATGCCGTGGCCAATGGTTATGCTTCAATAACACCGTTAACTATCGATATGACGGCATATAAAAGCCTGACACAAATGACTGAATGGATTAATGAACTTTCAATATGAATCAACGTAATATCAATGCCAGAGTAGGCAGTAGTATCGGCGGAAAGTCGAGTCGAAGTGGTGAGTTGCTGGCACAAAAGTTACTTGTTGAAGGTATTCAAAATCAACAAGTACTACAAGCTATCGCGCGCTCACCGCGTCATATTTTTGTACCAGAGATATTGGCACACAAAGCTTATGACAATACAGCATTACCTATAGGGCAAGGACAAACCATTTCTCAGCCTTATATTGTCGCCAAAATGTCAGAGCTATTGTTGGCTGATGGTGTGCCTGAAAGTATTCTAGAAATAGGCACTGGCTCAGGTTACCAAACGTCGATTTTGGCCCAGCTCATTCCTAAAGTGTTTTCTGTTGAGCGAATTAAATCGCTGCAATGGCAAGCAAAAAGGCGATTACGAGCCATGGATTTGCACAATGTTTCGATGAAGCATGGTGACGGCTGGCAAGGCTGGCATAGCAAAGCGCCATTTCAGGCCATTATAGTGACGGCTGCACCTACTGAAGTGCCTACTGCTTTATTAGAACAGTTAGCTGATGGTGGTCGATTAATTATACCTGTTGGTGGGCAAAGCCAAATATTGAAGTTGATCACTCGTCATGGTGATGACTTTAAAGAACAACAAATAGAAGCGGTTCGTTTTGTACCTCTAGTTCCCGGCGCGTTAGGATAGTTTGTGAAAATATTTTCTGCATTATATGAATGGACATTAAAATGGGCTGAGCATAAGTTTGCCCCAAGAATTCTCGCGTTATTGACTTTTGCTGAGTCAGTATTTTTCCCGATACCACCAGACGTATTACTTGCACCTATGGTGTTGGCACAAAGAGAAAAAGCCTGGCGCTTTGCCACCTTAACCACAGTAGCTTCTGTTATCGGCGGTGTTGTTGGTTATGGCTTAGGTTATATGATGTTTGAACCTTGGATTCAGCCATTAATTACTGAGTTTGGCTATCAAGCACGATTCGATAAAGCGATGTCATGGTTTAGTGAATGGGGCGTGTGGGTAGTATTTATCGCAGGTTTCTCACCTATCCCTTATAAACTCTTCACTGTCAGCGCCGGATTTTTACAGATGGCTTTCGTGCCATTTTTGCTAGCATCTGCAATTGGCAGAGGCATGCGTTTCTTTCTCGTTGCTGGTGTTATTCGTTGGGGCGGAGCGCCAATGGAGAAAAAAATTAGACAATGGGTTGATGTGTTAGGTTGGCTTGTTGTTGCAGCGATTGTTGTTGCTTATATAGCAACACGTTAAAGGCTGCACTAATTGTGATGGCGAAAAGGATGAGATTCGATTTATTGAACATTAATAATCTACTGGTGTTGATTATGGTGTTAGCAATAAATGGTTGCTCTAGTCGCACAAAACCAGCCCCTGTTGTTGATGTTCAAGGCTCACTGCCATTGAGTCAACGCATTAAAAATAGCGTGACTGGAAGTGAATATATAGTCAAAAAAGGTGAAACTTTATATTCTATAGCATGGCGTGCAGATATCGATATTCGCACGCTTGCAAATATAAATAATATTAAAGCTCCTTATAATATCTACCCAAATCAAAAATTATTTTTAAGTAAAAAATCTAGCCAGCCAAGTAAAAATAAAGCGAAGAGTAAAAGCTTTAACTCATCAAAACAAAAAGTTATAAAAAAACCTATTGCGCAGAAGAAAAAGCAGGAGTATGGTGGAAATGTAACTGAGCAAAAAGTAAGCAAAAAAGTTCAGCAACCAAAAGCTGCATTTTCACAAAAAATAAGAAAATGGCAGTGGCCTGCGAAGGGAAAAGTTATTCATAAATTTTCCACCGCAAAACAAGGGAATAAAGGAATCGACATTGCGGGGCGACGCGGTGATTCGGTAAAAGCAACTGCAGACGGCAAGGTAGTTTATGCCGGTGATGCGTTACAAGGATACGGCCAGCTAGTCATAGTTAAACATAACGACGATTATCTTAGTGCATATGCCCATAACGATCGCATTCTAGTTAAAGAACAGCAAGTTGTAAAAGCCGGTCAAGTGATTGCCAAAATGGGAGATACTGATGCTGAAAGAGTCATGCTTCATTTTGAAGTTCGCTTTCGCGGGAAGTCAGTAAATCCAATGAAGTATTTGCCGAAATAATAATAAAAATTTATAAAGAAATAGATTGGAGCCAACGTGAATATTTAGTCAGTTAATTTAGCTATTGCTAAGAGCGGGAGATATAACATGGGCATAAAAAAAACAATCGAGTGTTCTGATGTTGCAGAGAAGGAAAAGCCAAGTACTACTAAGGCCGAAGAGAGTCCTTCTAATTTAGACGCGACGCAAATTTATTTAAGTGAAATCGGTTTCTCTCCGTTACTAACTGCTGAAGAAGAAGTCTACTATTCACGCCTTTCTCTTAAAGGTGATGAACCCTCTCGTAAACGAATGATAGAAAGCAACCTTCGTTTAGTTGTTAAAATAGCTCGTCGTTACAATAACCGTGGCTTACCCTTATTAGACCTTATTGAAGAAGGCAACTTAGGCTTAATTCGAGCGGTTGAAAAATTTGATCCTGAACGTGGCTTTAGATTTTCTACGTATGCCACATGGTGGATTCGACAAACTATCGAACGTGCCATTATGAACCAAACCCGCACCATTCGATTACCTATACATGTAGTTAAAGAGCTTAACATTTACCTACGTACCGCCCGTGAATTAGTACAAAAACTTGACCATGAACCTACTGCTGAGGATATTGCCATTGAACTTGATGTTCCGGTAGAAAGTGTTAGTAAAATGCTACGTTTAAACGAGCGTATTGCTTCAGTTGACTCGCCATTTGGCGGTGAAGGTGAAAAGGTTTTACTTGATGTTATTCCAGATGAAAAGTCAGGTGGCCCAGAAACCAAACTACAAACTAATGATATTAAGCATAATATTGTGCATTGGTTGAATGAACTTAATTCTAAGCAACGTGAAGTATTAGCAAGACGCTTTGGCTTGTTAGGCTATGAAGCGGCAACATTAGAGGATGTTGGTGTTGAAATTGGCTTAACACGTGAACGTGTTCGTCAAATACAGGTTGAAGCGTTGAAACGACTACGTGATATCTTGAGCCAACAAGACTTATCGATTGAAGCTTTATTTCAAGTTTAGATTAGACATTTAGCAATACTGAAGTGTTTTAAGTAATAGACTATACACTTAATTCGATAACTTTATAAATAAAAAAACCAGCTAGTGCTGGTTTTTTGTGTTTAATATTTGTATTTTTATTCAATAAAAAAATCAGGTTATTTATAAATTGAACCTAAACTAACTCTTTCAATTTATATAATAAATCTAAGGCCATTTTAGGGCTTAATTCATTTACATCTGTAGCACTCAACGCTTCTACAACAGGGTGGCTAGTATCCATTAATGACAGTTGTTCAAATGCTTGCGGAGCATTATTCATAATAGAAGGTGCTTCCATTTTTTCTAGTTCAGACAAGCGTTGTTTTGCCCGTTGAATAACTGGCTTTGGTACACCTGCAAGCTGTGCTACTTGTAAACCAAAACTTTTACTCGCTGCGCCTTCTTGTACCGCATGCATAAAAACAATACTGTCGCCATGCTCAACCGCATCAAGGTGCACATTTGCTAAATTATCAACTTGGTCAGCTAATAAGGTTAATTCAAAATAGTGGCTGGCGAATAAGGTAAAAGCTTTAGTTTTTATGGCTAGCATTTCTGCACATGCCCAGGCGAGTGATAAACCGTCGTAGGTGCTAGTGCCACGACCAATTTCATCAAGTAGCACTAAGCTTTTGTTGGTGGCATTGTGCAAAATATTGGCAGTTTCAGTCATTTCTACCATAAAGGTTGAGCGACCACTGGCTAAATCATCCGAAGCGCCGATACGGGTAAATATTCTATCAACCATTCCTATATCTGCAGCACCTGCGGGTACGTAGCAACCGATATGAGCAAGCAAAACGATTAATGCTGTTTGGCGCATGTAAGTTGATTTACCGCCCATGTTTGGACCAGTAATGATCAGCATTTTACGGCTGTCAGTCAGCACAACAGGATTGGCAATAAAAGGATCGACAGTCATTTGCTCAACAACGGCGTGACGACCTGCTTCAATATTAATACCACTCTCTTCTTGCAGCTTTGGCTTTACATAATTTAATGTTTCAGCGCGTTCAGCAAAAGTGTTTAACACATCTATTTCTGATAATGACTGTGCAAGCAATTGTAGATTTTCTAACTCAGGTAATACTTTATCAAATAGCTCTTCGTATAAACGCTTTTCAAGCGCGAGGAATTTACTTTGCGCTGATAATACCTTTTCTTCATGCTGCTTTAGCTCATTGGTAATAAAGCGTTCGTTGTTTTTTAATGTTTGGCGGCGAATATAGTCATCCGGTACATCCATTGCTGATGTACGGCTCATTTCAATGTAGAAACCGTGCACTTTGTTGTAGCCAACTTTGAGCGATTGAATGCCAGTACGGGCTTTTTCTCGTTCTTCAAGTTGTGCTAAAAACTCGGTGGCACCGTCACTTAGATCTCTCAGCACGTCTAATTCAGCATGATAACCAGGGGCAATTACACCACCGTCACGAATGAGCACGGGTGGATTATCAACAATGGCACTTTCTAATAATGTTTGAACTTCGGGCAAAGGCTGACACTGAGAAACGAGCGAGTTCAAATGAACTTGTGAACTGCTCTGCATTAATGTTTGTAGTTCAGGTAACAAAACAAGTGCATTGCGTAAACGGGCAAAATCTCTAGGGCGAGCTGATCGCAAAGCAACACGAGAAACAATGCGCTCGATATCGCCAAACTGCTTTAAGTTGCCATTAAGTTCAAAAGTAAGATCTTGCTGTAACAATTCTTCAATAGCATTTTGTCGGTTATTAAGAATAGTTAGATCCCGTAATGGAAAATGTAACCAACGCTTAAGTAACCTAGAGCCCATTGGCGTAGCGGCTTTATCAAGAATGGCAGCTAACGTATTTTCATTGCCGCCTTGAAGGTTTTGGGTAAGTTCTAAATTTCGTCTAGTTGCGGCATCAAGAATAACTGCACTGGCAGCACTTTCGGCGATAATGGCTCTAATATGTGGTAAAGCAGTTCGTTGACTATCCTTAACATACTGAAATAAACAACCAGCCGCCGAAATACCTAATGGCTTATTGTCAACGCCAAAGCCGGATAATGACTTGGTACCAAATTGCTTATTGAGTAATGTTTTACTAGTTTCTAAATCAAACTCCCAATCAGGACGTCGACGTAAACCTTTACGTCCGGCAATAATACTCGTAGCAGTTAATGATTCTGGGTATAGCAATTCAGCTGGTGCTAAACGCTGCAGCTCAGCTTGTACTTGCTCTTCAGTATTTGGTTCAACTAAAACAAAGCGACCACTGGTCATATCTAAATAAGCAAGGCCAAAACCTTGTGGGGTTTGATGCACAGCAACAATTAAATTGTCTTGTCGATCAGTCAACAATGCTTCATCACTAACCGTACCAGGAGTTACTACACGAACAACCTTTCGTTCAACTGGACCTTTGCTGGTGGCAGGGTCACCAATTTGTTCACAAATTGCAACAGACTCGCCTAGTTTTACAAGTTTAGCTAAGTAGCCCTCAACAGCATGATAAGGAACTCCGGCCATTGGGATCGCGTTACCACCTGTTTTACCACGTGCAGTTAATGAAATATCTAATAAATCAGAGGCTTTTTTCGCATCGTCGAAAAATAATTCATAGAAATCTCCCATACGATAAAAAATTAAAATATGAGGGAATTCTGCTTTAATGGTCAGGTATTGACGCATCATAGGGGTGTGCTTGGATAAATCTTGCATGTTTTTATTACGCTTTTTCTGTATAGCCAGCTCTGTGGCGTTTTATGTGCTTGTTGTAATCAGTGAAATAAACTGAATTTCAATTTATTGCACGAAGCCTCACTAATAAGTGTAGGTTTTGGTGTAGATACTTACTATTAAAAACCTATACCAAATCTGCTAATTTACTAACATTGTAAGTTATAAATGCAATCATACTGAGATTAAAAAATTAGTGCTATAGCTTTTCCATGAATAAGGACGTAATAAAATACTGCAAGACGTAAAACATTTTATTATCGAGACAATAATTCTATCGCTAACAATAATCTTAAATGTGAATTCAAATTTACATTTTGAATTGTGTTCGCTATTATGTTGTTAAATAATGATGCTAAATAAGTAAAAAACATGAAAGTTAATTTGATAAAAAACAACATGTCGAAAGTGTTTAATGTATTTTTAAAGGTAATTATTACCACCTTTCCCACGACACTTATTGCTGATGATAGTGACTTCATTCAGTACCAGAATGAACAAATTGCAATTAAGAACGTAAACGTAATTGATGGCACTGGCTCACCACTGAAACGTCAACAAACCGTTATTATTAATGATGGAAAAATTCAAGCGCTAGGAAAAAGCGCTAACATTAATGTTCCTAATGATGCCACGATCATTGATGGTCAAGGCAAAACCCTTATTCCAGGTTTAGTGATGATGCATGAACATCTGTTTTATCCAACGGGTAAAGCAAATTATACCGAGATGCTATATAGCTTTCCTCGCTTATATTTAGCAGGCGGTGTAACAACGGCAAGAACAGCGGGCACTACCGCGCCATACGCTGACTTAGCATTGCGTGATGCCATTAAAGCCGGTAAATCTATTGGTCCAGATATGGATGTAACTGCACCTTATTTAAATGGCCCGGGTTTACCCATATTAAAAATCAAACCACTGCGTGATGCCGAAAATGCTAAAACCATGATGGATTACTGGATTTCAGAAGGCGTAACTTCTTATAAAGCTTATATGCACATACGTCACGATGAATTGGCGCAGGTGATTAAAATTGCTCATGAAAAAAATCATAAAGTGACCGCACATTTATGCTCTATCACTTATAGAGAAGCAGCTGAGCTTGGTATTGATAATTTAGAGCACGGCTTCTTTGCTTCAACAGACTTTGTTAAGGGTAAAAAGAAAGATGAATGTCCGAGCGGTAAAGAAAGCCATCAATCGCTAGTAGAACTCGATGTTGACGCTAAGGAAGTTAACGAGCTTATCAGCTTTTTAGTGAGCAAAGATGTTACGTTAACATCAACATTAACAGTATTTGAAACTTATACCAAAGGTCGCCCAAAGGCTTACCCTGAAGCGCTTGATGCATTAATTCCACAAGTGCGCGATCAATACGAAGCGAGTTGGGAAAAAGTGGCTAAGCAAGAAAACGCTACCTGGCCGATAGTATTTAAAAAGATGATGATGCTTGAAAAGAAATTTGTAGATGCAGGCGGTAAGTTAATGGCTGGCACAGATCCAACAGGTTTTGGTGGTGTTATCGCCGGATTTTCTAATCAACGTGTAATCGAATTATTAGTGGAAGCAGGCTTTAGCGTTGAGCAAGCAATTGAGATTTCAACATTAAATGCCGCTAAATACTTACATCGTGAAAATATTATCGGCTCTATTGAAGAAGGCAAGCGTGCTGATTTAGCCTTAGTTGATGGCGATTTATCAAAAGATACATCTGCCATTCGCAATATGCAGGTCGTTTTCAAAAATGGTATTGGTTATAACACTGATAAGATCAGAGCAACCACTAAAGAAGTCGTTGGCTTACATTAAGTTGGTGTTAAGTATTCTAATAATAAATGACCTAAATGCAGGTTAACTAACAAATATCAAAGGAATTTGCATGAATAAATCACTCATATCTTGTTGTGTTGCTCTGGGCTTACTGTCTTCTTTTGGCGTTAATGCAACAGCAGAGCCAAAAAAATTACTTAAAGAAGTAGAAGGTAAAGTTATTGAATGGCGTCGTGACTTTCATCAACACCCTGAGTTGGGCAATCGCGAAGTAAGAACTGCAAAAATTATTGCTGCCCACCTTAAATCATTGGGTATGGAAGTTGAGCAGAATATCGCTTATACCGGCGTTGTTGGTATTTTAAAAGGTAACAAGCCGGGCCCTACCGTAATGTTACGAGCCGACATGGACGCATTGTCAGTAACCGAACAAGTAGATCTGCCATTTAAGTCAATTAAAACAACTAACTACCGTGGTGTTGATGTAGGTATCATGCACGCCTGTGGCCACGACACGCATGTCGCTATGCTGATGGGAACGGCTGAAGTACTGGCAGGTATGAAAGATGAGCTACAAGGAAACGTCATGTTTGTTTTCCAACCTGCAGAAGAGGGCGCTCCTCAAGGTGAGGAAGGCGGCGCTGAGTTAATGTTGAAGCAAGGAATCTTTAAAAAATACAAACCTGATGTCGCTTTTGGCTTGCATATCACCTCTAGTTTATCGTCTGGAGATATTGGTTATCGTAGTGGACCATTCATGGCAAGCTCGGACAGGTTTGAAATTGCTGTTCACGGCGAGCAAACACATGGCTCTATTCCATGGACTGGCGTTGACCCTATAGGTGCAGCGGCACAAATTGTAACTGGCGTAAATCATATTGTTAGTCGACAAATAGATATCACCAAAGAGCCAGCCATTATCTCTTTTGGTAAAATTTCCGGTGGTGTTCGCAGTAACATCATTCCAGACAAGGTCGAAATGGTTGGCACTATTCGTAATTTTGATATGAATAACCGTCAACAGATTTTCAAAAAAATCAAAACGACGGCTACGCACATCGCAGCAGCGTCGGGTGCAAAAGCAGACGTTGAAATTTATGAAGGTTATCCTGTCACTATTAATAACCCTAAATTAACCGCACAAATGCTACCGAGCCTTAACAAAGTTGCCGGTGCTGATAATGTGAAAATATTACCTAAAATAACGGGAGCAGAAGACTTCTCTTTTTACGCACTTGAAGTACCAGGGTTATTCGTTTTTTTAGGGGGAACACCTGCTGATAAAGATCCTAAAACGGCAGCAAGTAATCATTCACCTTATTTCTTCGCAGATGAGTCATCATTTAAAACAGGTACCGCGGTGTTAACACAACTTGCATTGGATTATATGGCGCAAGCAAAATAACCACGAAGAGTTTTACAGCAATATAAAGGTCAAGAAGTGTTGTAACCTTTCTTCCTGCAACATAATTGATTTTTATATTGCTGTTTCTATTAAAAAACGTATCATTTGGCAAGTTTTATACCTTACTAGATAGTTATTGCTATGCCAGCCAACAATGTTTTTCAACCAAAGCAGCAAAGAAGCCAAGCCACACAAGAAAAATTGTTAGCTGCACTGCATTTATGTTTGAAAGAAAAATTTTTTGAACATATTTCCATTAAAGAATTAGCCGCGCACGCTGGTGTATCAGTAGGTACATTTTATCGTCGATTTAAAGACAAAGAGTCCTTACTCCCTTTGTTATATCAAGATTTTGGTAATGATCTCTCTCAATGGGTTGATAACCTTGAGCTTACTAAATTTAACTGCTTGCAAGCAGCGATAGAAAACATGTCAATCGAGACCTATAAGTTTTTAATTACTCGCAAGAGTGTTTTTCGAACATTACATTTAAATTCACGCTTGCACTCTTCACTATTAGATTCAGATAAATCAGTTGATCGTCGGGCTATTTATCATCGACTAAGCAATTTATTATTAAATTTTAAAGATGAAATTAATGCCGACGACAAAAAAAAAGCGGCAGACACGGTAATCTTTATGTTAATTAATAGTTTATTAGATAAGGTACTTTACCCTAGTTTAACGCCCGCTATCGCCAGTGAGATGAGTGCAGAAGAATTTTCAATTGAACTACCAAAAATATTATTCCCTTACCTAACCACAAAATAGTTTGCATAACTGAGCAATAGCAATTAGATTAATGTGAACTGTAATTCGCATAATTCTGATCACTATGAAATTATCAAAAATATTTGCTCTGCTAGGTCCTGGTATTGTGTGGGCAGCAACCAGCATAGGTGTTTCGCATATCGTTCAGGCGACTCGTGCTGGCGCTGACTTTGGTTTCGCACTGTTAGGTTTTATTATTCTTGCTCATGTCATCAAATATCCTTTCTTTTTGTTTGGTCCCAAATACGCAGGACTCACCGGAAAAAGCTTACTTGATGGCTACAAAAATGTAGGGAACTGGGCATTTTACCTATTTCTTTTGCTAACGCTTGCCACCATGTTTTTTGTGCAATCAGGTGTAACTATTGTTACCGCTGCACTAGCTATCAATTTATTTGGTGATGTACTGTCTTTGTCGCAATGGGCAGCATTAATACTTTTTACCGTTTGTACGGTACTCATTATTGGTCACTACACGTTATTGAGTAGCTTGCTCAAGTGGATGATGCTCGTTTTAGTTATCTCTAGCATCATTGCTTGGTTTGCTGCGATTAATCGCTTAGGCCTTACTCCTTCTGCACAAGCACCTGTTATTTCATTGTCTTCAGCGGCTAGTATTGCTTTTATTGTTGCACTCATTGGTTGGATGCCCACAGCTATTGAAGTTTCAGTATGGCACTCTATTTGGACTACTTCGCGCGTTAAAAAGCCAGGAAAGGAATCAGCAAAAAATGCCACGTTAGATTTTAAAATTGGCTATTTGACAAGTTTCATGCTCGCGGTAATTTTTCTTTGGTTAGGCGCCTTACTAATGTTTGGTCAAGGTGATGGGTTCGCTAAATCAGCTGCAGCCTTTGCGGGGCAGTTAGTCGGCATCTATAGCAAGGCTTTGGGTCAATGGAGCTGGTTGCTGATGGCATTGGTAACGTTCGTTGCATTGTTCTCTACAACCTTCGCAGTGGCCGATGGTTTCCCTCAGGTCTGGAAGCGTGCTGTTTTACTTAACAGTAATAAAAAAAATAGCGATGAACCACAAAGTGAGACTGATAAAAAAGCGAACAAGGTATACGTCGCGTCGCTAGCATTATTGGCGGTAGGTAGTTGGTGGATCATCAGTGACTTCAGTGCAGATATAAAAGCACTACTTGACTTTGTTACCACGGTTTCATTTGTTAGTGCGCCAATTTACGCTTGGCTCAACTATAAAGTAATGATGGGCGTTGATGTCCCTGATGATCAAAAACCTCAGGGCCTGTTTAAAGGGTACACTATTTTTTGCCTGACTATTTTGACACTTTTTAGTGTGTTCTTTTTATGGTGGAAATTTTTCCCTTAATGGCCAAGCTAATTAACGATAAATATAGCAACTATTAACTTTTAAAGGATGAAAATGAACGTCATTTCTAAATTAACACTACAGAGCGTTATGGCATTAATTATCATGGCTACGATAAGCATAGACAGCGCTCAAGGTAATGAACTACCAACAGAAACGCTACAAAGGTTTGCTCTTGATTTGCAAGTACCCGCGATGAAAAATCACGACATAAGAGCCAGAAAAATTATCGTACCTGCAGGAACAAAAATCAGGCAACATCAGCACTCAACAACGCCAGGCATCGTGTACCTAGTGTCAGGCAGTATTATCGAATATCGCGGAGATAAAGAACGAATTCTTCAATCAGGAGATACGCTCAGAGAAGATGTAGATACGGTTCACTCATATTTCAATAGTAGCAGCAAAGACTGTGTGCTAATCGCCATTGATTTGCCAAAAACTAAATAACATAGACGAGTAATAAAAAATGAAAAAAATTAACGGTGGTTGCCATTGTGGTGAATTAGCATTCGAAGCGGTTGTCGATGAAAATAAAGTCATTCTTTGTCATTGTAGCGACTGTCAAAAGCTATCAGGCACAGCATTTAGAAGCGTTGTTATGTCTGTAACGCAGGGCCTTACTTTTACTAAAGGAAAAGCCAAAGAATACGTAAAAATAGCTGAAAGCGGTAACCCTCGTGCGCAAGGTTTTTGCCAAGATTGTGGCAGTGCCATCTATGCCACCTCTGTTGAAAAATCAAATAGAGTGTATGGCATAAGAGTTGGCAGTATAGAGCAACGCAACGAGCTCATGCCAAGCAGCCAAATTTGGTGTCGTTCTTCGGTGCCGTGGCTCAGTGAAATAAATGAAATCCCTACTTTTAGCACAATCCCATCAAAATAAATCTAATGAGAGTTCAAAATGCATAAAACTACACTACTAACACTAGTATTGATTCAACTATTATTTAGTCATAACATTGCCGCAAAAGAGGTAAAAAAAGAGACTGTCGAATTTCTAAATTCCAAAGCAGCTTCCGTCCACTTACCCTTTTCTGAAATTGTACGAGTAGAAAATACTTTGTATCTATCAGGTCAAATAGGGCTGAATCCCAAAACAAAAAAGCTCGCTGTAGGAGTAAAAGCTGAAGTAGAGCAAACCTTAACGAACATTGAGCAAACTTTGCAAAGACATGGTTATTCTATGGACAACGTAGTCAAATGCACGGTTATGCTAACAGATATTGCTGATTTCAAAGTATTTAATCAGGTATATACCCGTTATTTTTCAGCACCCTACCCAGCAAGAAGTGCATTTGCTATTAATAAACTTGCCTTAAACGCAAGCGTTGAAGTTGAATGTATAGCGAGTACGCTTTAATCGTCTTAGTTTTATTTATGGTGTTCTGGCAATTTTATTGATTAGACCATTTAATGAAAGTGCACTAATGGTACTTCTTAATCGATAAATTTAGGTCGGCTTAACTTAGCACATTAACCAAATATCAATACTGTGCTTTTTTTTCTGACGATCAGTGTTGTAATTGAAATGGGATAAATCATAGAATGATCAATCTGTATACCAAGGCTGTTTATCTACTATTGTCTATTGAGGATGGTAGATAATATACCTGTATAGCATCAAAAAGCTAGATGAGTAACTTTTTCGATATAAATTTTCAAAAGTTACTGTTTATATAAAAGTACTTATTTATCAACAGGTAAAAAGTATCGAATATTTAGTTTTTACAACTAAATAAAATAAACCAATAAAAACCTTGATACTGTACGACTATACAGTATACTTTGCTTCATCAAAACGAATTAACCACCTAAACTCTCGTGGAGCAACAAATGAACGATAACAAAGAAAAAGCATTATCAGCTGCCTTAAGCCAAATCGAACGTCAATTCGGTAAAGGTTCAATCATGAAGTTAGGTGACAATAACACAATGGACGTAGAAACAATTTCTACCGGTTCATTAGGGCTAGACATCGCCTTAGGTGCTGGCGGTTTACCTCTTGGTCGTGTTGTTGAGATTTACGGCCCTGAATCAAGTGGTAAAACTACCCTAACGCTTGAAGTTATTGCTGAAGCACAGCGCAACGGTAAAGTTTGTGCTTTCGTTGATGCCGAGCATGCACTTGACCCAATTTACGCAGAAAAGTTAGGCGTGAACATTAACGAATTACTAGTTTCTCAACCAGATACGGGTGAGCAAGCATTAGAAATTTGTGACATGCTAACTCGCTCTGGCGCAATTGATGTAATTGTTGTCGATTCCGTTGCTGCACTGACACCAAAAGCTGAAATTGAAGGCGATATGGGTGATTCACACATGGGCTTACAAGCTCGCATGTTATCGCAAGCGATGCGTAAATTAACCGGTAACTTGAAAAAATCAAATACCATGATGATTTTCATTAACCAAATTCGTATGAAAATTGGTGTTATGTTCGGCTCTCCGGAAACTACAACCGGTGGTAATGCGTTAAAATTTTATGCTTCAGTACGTTTAGATATTCGTCGTATCGGCGCTGTTAAAAACGGTGATGAAATTGTTGGTAACGAAACGCGCGTAAAAGTAGTTAAAAATAAAATTGCACCACCATTTAAACAAGCTGAATTCCAAATTTTATATGGTGAAGGAATCAATAACTTAGGTGAGCTAGTTGACCTAGGTGTTAAAAATGAAATGGTTGAAAAAGCGGGCGCATGGTATAGCTACAAAGGTGATAAAATTGGTCAAGGTAAGGCTAATGCAGCTAAATACTTGAAAGAAAATCCTGAAATAGCACAAGAAATTGATACTCGTTTACGTGAAGCATTGTTAGCTAAAAGTAAGCCAGTTGATGAAGCTGAAGAGGCAGTTAAAGAAACTGTTAAATAAACCTTAATTCGTTTCATTTCTTATTAAAGCCACTGAAAAGTGGCTTTTTTTTAGCATTTTTTTACAGATATAATCTAAAACTGCAATCGTAGCACGCTTTTCATAATGTGAAACTACCTTGAACTTGTTATGATGATTTAGAGATAATGCCCTTGGCATCCTTTACTAAAAAGAGAGCTTTCGTTGTTAAATAATCACGCCCACTTTGCGCTACTTGAACATTACTTTAATCAAAGTGAAGAACTTGATTGGGTAATGGCAACTATCGTTAATAAGGAAGGCTCTAGCTACCGCTCGCCTGGCGCTATTATGCTTATCAACAGCGTTGGTCAGTCGTTTGGCTTAGTCAGTGGTGGTTGTCTTGAAGCGAATATTATCCTTCACGCGAAAAAAGTGTTTGATAGTAAACAAGCCTATTATATTGAATATGACATGCGTGAAGAAGATGACTATGCCGCTGAGTTGGGCGTAGGGTGCAAAGGGAAAATAGGGGTGTTATTGCAGTACTTAACAGCTGAACATAAATCACTATTGGCTCAACTGTTACAGCGTATGCAAAGTGGAGTTTCAAGTTATTTACAGCAAAGCTACCTAGCGGAAAATAAAAATCAAGCGCAGTCAAATACCCTGACAATGCTTGATAGTAAAGGTCATATTTTAGTCAGTACTCATCCGCAAAGTGACAAGTTTCATTATGAAAAAATAACTAAAGCAATCGCCTTAGATAAATCACACATTAATACAGTTCTTGATAAATATGAGTTATCACTGACCAAAATTTCCGCACCATTCAATTTATGGGTTTTTGGTGGCGGCTCGGATGTTATTCCATTGGTGTCTATGGCCGCTCAGCTGGGCTGGCGTGTAACCGTTGTAGATCATCGTTCAAGTTATGCACGTAACAGCGTTTTCAAACAGGCAGCAGATATTTTTAGAGTTCACCCTGAAGACTTTTTTAAGTCAGAAAATAGCGAGCAGGTGAAATTATTTCAGCAGCTTGATGCGGCAGTACTCATGACACATAATTTAACTTTAGACGCTGCTTGGTTGCAATTATTACATTCGACTAATCAAGCTAAATATATTGGCTTACTTGGTCCGCTTGAAAGACGAAGTAATGTTGAAACCTTAAGTGGCATTGCTGATAGGGCTTGGTTAGCCCGTGTTGTCAATGGCCCTGTTGGCTTTGATATAGGCGGTGAGTTACCTGAATCAATCGCTTTATCTATTCTTGCGCAGTGCCATAGTGTATTGCATAACCGCAGTGGTTTAGCGTTATCTGGTAAGTTTATTAATAGCTAATTAGCACTGATAAATTTCCGAACTATCACTATTCATAAAATCTAATGCCTAGGCTTAGTCCTTTAGTCTAGTTAGTAACAATTGTCGTTGACGTTTTTTAAAAAATTGTTACGTTATTGGATTAAAATCAATTAATTTACGATTGTTTACTTGGTTAATATTAAAAGATCATTAATCTAAATATTAGGTTATAAAATAAAATGACATCAAATACCAAAATCATCATTGCTGATGATCACCCATTATTTAGACAAGCATTGTCGTTGATGCTCAAGTCTAGCTTTGTTTGTTCCCGTTTACTTGAAGCTGAAACAATCCCGCAGTTGGAAGAGAAGTTAGCAACAATAACTGATATTGATTTGATCCTTTTGGATCTCGATATTCCAGGGGCAGAGGGGTTTAATACCTTACACAGTATCCGAAATTTATATCCTGAAATTGCTGTTGTTATTATTTCAGGTTTTGAAGAAGCAGATACTATTCGTAAAGCCATGAGTTTAGGTGCGGCTGGTTTTATTCCAAAATCAACACCAGTACCTGAAATGATCAAAGCGATCAATGACGTTATCCAAGGAAAATTATGGGTACCTGATGGTGAATTTAACCCTGAAGAGCAAGTCGTAGAGCAGGAAGATAAATTAGCATCACTAACCCCACAGCAACATAAAATATTGCTGATGTTTGCTGAAGGTCTACTCAATAAGCAAATTGCCTATGAGCTATCACTGTCAGAATCAACGATTAAAAGTCATGCGAGTACGATATTCTTAAAGTTAGGTGTTAAAAGCCGTACTCAAGCCGTTATTATGCTAAATGAGCGTAAAATGGCTAATGCTTCATTTACCTCTTAGCCAACATGCTGAATTCACTGAAATTGCTATTAATGAAAACTGTCTGGAATATAATTTTGTTCCAATTGCTTAGTCAGCAAGGAGCTCATTAAGGCCCGCAATGCTAAAGGCTTTATTATTTTTCTTAAATATCCAATATCGGCATGCTGCGCTTGCACTTGTACCGACTCATCTGTTGTTGCTGTAATGAGAATGGCGGGTATTGGGTAACAGCTTTTACTCCGTATGCTTTTGATGAGTTCAATACCGTTGAATGCCATTTTATTTTTTAGGCTTGTATTACTGGTTTGTTCTGACAAAAATTGTGAATTAGACTCTGATTGTGCGCGTTTTTCTTCTATTAGCTGATAATCAACTAGTAAAATATCGATATCTTCTTCATGTGCTTGATAAATTTCTAATGCCTGTTTAGCGTTAGTTGCAGTAAAAACTCGGCATTTCCAAGCCGATAAAAGTTCACTCATACCTGAAATAACGTCAACTTCATTATCAATGCATAATACGCCGACGCCTTGTAAGCTTGCACTAGCTCTTATGGGGTTAGCTTGTTCCTGTTTCGGAGCATTGGCAATTGGTACTTCAACGCTAAATAGGCAGCCGTGACCCGATTTTGAGGTTAGGCCAAGGTCATGCTGTAAAATATTAGCTAAGCTTTGTGCGATGTTTAACCCTAAACCTAATCCTTTAGGGCCGACTAACTTTGTTGAAAGCTGGGTAAATTGTTCAAAAACTTGTTGTTGCTTATCTTCTGGAATGCCAGGGCCGTTATCCAATACTTGAATACATAAGTGCTGGCCTTTACGGCGACAGCCAAGTAACACTTTTCCATGATTAGCATAACGAAACGCATTGCTGAGAAAGTTTTGTATGACTCTTAATAATAAGGTTAAATCACTTTTGATGTATAGTTTGCTTGAGTGGCAATGAAAATCAATATGATAGTCTTTCGTCAGTGCCGAAAACTCTGACTGCAACATGGAGAACAATTGTTGCACTGAAAAAATTGCAATATCAGGGCTGATATTTCCACTTTCAATACGGGCAATTTCATTTAAATCTAGCAGTAAGTTGTTGGCTAACTCCAGTGAATTATCGATTTGCTTTATTTGCATTCGCTCTTGCTGAGAAACTTTTGAGCTTAAACTTACCGCTGAAGAAAACAAACGAGCGGCGGAAAGAGGTTGCAATAAATCATGGCTACATGCGCGTAAGTATTGACTCTTTTTTAAATGTGCTTGTTCCGCTTTAAGTTGTGCACTTGCAAGTTCTTGGTTAGCTTTTTCTAGTTCTAAATTTGCTTTTTCTAGCTCTTGGGTACGGGCAAGAACACGGCTTTCTAAGTCGGTGTTTTCTTCTTTTAAGTGACTTTCTGCGCGACGAAACTCGGTAATATCGGAAAAAATCATCACAAAGCCACCACCGGGTATTGGGTTTCCTTCGATATGGATGATTTTACCATTTGGTAATGGCCGTTCAGTTTTATGTTTGCTACCCGCTCTAATGAACTTTAAACGTTTTTGAACTTGTACTTCAATATCATGAATATAACGCTTTTGATTACTTAAGTTATAGCGAATAAGTTGGCTTATCGGGCAACCAATATAGATGAAGTCTTTAGGGTAATTAAAAATATCTAAATACTGTTTATTCCAAGCCACTAAGTTTAAATTGCCATCAATCACCGATATACCTTCACTGGTATTCTCTATTGCCCCTTGCAGAACTGAGCGACTAAACTCAAGTTGTTGAGTTGAATTATCCTCAACAATTTTAGCCACTTGATCAAATGCTATATCCCGACCACCTAACGCAAAAGAAATAACTAATTTTGCTGATGCAGACCCCATTACACTCGCGAGAGTATTTTCCGCGTGGAGCAATAAAGCCTCATTATAGGTTTTGTGCTTTTTATTTTTATATGTCTTATTAAATGTGACAAAACACTCAGTTGCTTTTTCTTGGCCGATAAAGCGTGCGACTAAGTACTCTAGTTCGCGAAAATCAATTTTGGGTTGCTTGGGTAAATGTGATTGTGGATGTTGAACTTCTGTATAAAAGAATTTACTTTGCATTTGTTCTCGAATGTTTTGCCGTGTGAGCAAAGAAACAACATACAACACTAAAATATTAATACAGAGTCCGAATAATGTTACTAACGTTGTTTCAGGCCAACCAGTGTTAGCTAAAGGATGTTGGTAGAAACCTAATTGTGGTAATAAGTTGAACAACACCCAAATAGAAAAGCCACTCGCTATCCCCCAAAGTACGCCTTTTTGAGTCGCTCTGCGCCAGAAAAAAGCGGCGATTAAAGCGGGGCCTATTTGCGCTATCGCGCCAAAAGCAACTTCTCCTAATGAAGCCAAAGTGTCAGGAGGGGATAACAGTAACATGCCGTAGCTTAGGGTAATGACGGCGATGACTAAGCCTTTTCTGATCAGCAACAGTCGTGACTGAAAATGCAAAAAATCATGATGCTTTCTAGGTGCAAGCTTAAACATTAATGGAAAGACAATTTCGTTACTGAGCATAGTACTTAATGCTATGGTCGAAACAATTACCATGGAGCTGGCGGCCGAAACAGCGCCGAGAAAAGCAAAAAGCGAAAGCCACACTTGGCCATTATAAGCAGGCAGGAATAACACATAAGCGTCAGGCTCTAATGACAGACCATAATTTAATGTACCAGCAAGGCCAATAGGGCCAGCAAAAAAAGCGAATACTAAAATATAAAGTGGTAGTAACCAGCGCGCTAAGTTACTGGTTTTTTGTTCTTTAATTTCAACAAACATCACTTGAAATTGACGTGGTAAGCACAAGAATGCTGACATTACGATGATCAGCAAACCAACCATACCGAATAAATTTTCGCTTTCAAATTGCTGCGCTATGGTGAACTTATTTTGTGATTGCTGCCAAATGTCCATCGGTGAATCATAAATGATAAAGGAGACAAAAACTCCCACCAACAAGAAGGCGATAAGCTTTACCATTGACTCAAAAGCAATGGCAATCATCACACCAGGGTGACGCTCGGTAACATCTATGGTTCTAATACCAAAAATAATGGTAAAGCCAGCCAAAATGCAACTGACAATTAGACCTAATTGCCAAATAGGAAGATCTTGATTTTGCTGTAATATTTTATACGAATAAACAATCGCTTTAAGTTGTAAGGCGATATAAGGCAAGGTGCCGATCAACACCACCAAAGTTACAATTAGCGCTAAACTTTGCGATTTACCAAAACGTGAAGAGAGTAAGTCGGCAATGGAGGTGATTTTTAATTTTAAACTAGTTTTTATAATCCGCTGAATAAAAGGCCAGGCAAAGACAAACAGCAAAATAGGAGCTAAATATACCGAAATGTAAGTGAAAGAATTATTAGCGGCTTGCGCTGATGTGCCTAAAAATCCCCAAGAAGTACAGTAAACCCCTAATGAAAGTGCATAAATAATAGCATTTTGTTTTTCTAGTAATTTATGGCGATATTTACCCCCCAAATAAGCAATTAGAAACAGTAAGCTAATATAGCCAATGCTGACAGTTACCAATAACCAATTTGAAAACATAGCACTCTTCTTTTACTTCGTAATTTCATCACGAACTTTATAATTTTCATCATCTTAACTCTGACTATTTTTGTTCACAAGTTCAATTAGATGCTATTGGACTAAAGGACTAAGCGCATGGTGCTAAGTCTTATTGCTAATTGTTGATTTTTTCGACTTGCTTAGTATTGATTGCACACAACACACAGGGGAAATAGCTAGATGTTCAATTCAAATTATAAAAAACTACTACTTGCATCTTCATTTTTAGCAACCACTACTTCGGCGTTTGCTGGCTATGAAATTGACTTAACTGATAACGATAAACTTACTTTCGGTGGCTATATAAAAATTGATGCCCGCTATGTTGATGGTGATGTGGCTTATCGAGATTTTTGGGTTGGCGATGGTGCTCCATTGGCGGAAGATGCTTCGCAATTTAAAATTTTTGCTAATGAAACTCGTTTCAATACTAAATATGTTCACGGCGATGTTACAGGTTTTATTGAAATGGACTTCTGGGGTGGTGGTGGTAATGAGGTGATATCTAATTCAGCCCATCCTCGTATTCGTCATGCCTTTGTAAAATATAAAGACTTAACCGTTGGTCAAACCTGGTCAACCTTTATGAACACCAGCGCAATTCCTGAATCTGCCGATTTTGCCGGAGCAACAACAGGCTTAGTGTTCATTCGTCAAGGACAAGTACGCTACAACGTTGGTAACTTTCAAGTGGCATTAGAAAACCCTGAAAGCTGGGGCGGAGATACCTCTAACGACAGCGTACCTGATGTAGTTGCACGTTATAACTTTAAAGGCGACTGGGGCAGCATTTCTGTTTCTGGTCTTGCTCGTCAATTAAATACCACACTGGGCAACAGCGAATCTGCATTCGGTGCATCAATTGCTGGTCGCATTAAAGCGGGTGGTAAAGATGATATTCGCTTTCAAATTCATAAAGGTGAGTTAGGTCGCTATGTTGGTGTGGCTGCTGTTAAAGATCTTTATGGTGAAGAAGTTGAAGACTTGACCTCGGTACTTGTCTCTTATCGCCATTTTTGGAATGAAACGCTACGTTCAACCGTACTGTACGGGAAAGTTGAGGGTGATGTTTCTGACCGTGAACGCACGCAGTGGGGCGTTAACGTGTTTCAAGACTTAACTAAAGAATTAGCTGTTGGTATAGAAGTAGGTAACTTTTCACTTGATGAGTTAGATAAAGACTCTACTTACGTACAGGCAACCATGAGATACATGCTGTAACCCCTTAAGAACCTTTTAATGTTTGAAACTTTCGTAACTTTCCCAATCGTTGTTACGTTTTTAGGAGGGGGCCAGTCCCCCTCTATTTTTTTGAGATATTAAATTTTCAGAACTTTTATCCCCATTTGAATTTAGGAGGTTGAGTATGACCACGTCGATACTCAATATTGAGCAAATATCACTGGCTTTTGGCGGCGTTAAAGCCTTAACCGATGTTAGTTTTTCAGTTAAGCAAGGTTCCGTTTTTTCCATTATCGGCCCAAATGGTGCAGGTAAAACCTCGATGCTGAATTGTATTTCAGGTCGTTACCGCCCTAATAGCGGCAAAATAACTTTCGACGGTAATGATGTAACTCACTTACGTCCAAATGACCGTGCGGATCTTGGTATGGGGCGTACCTTTCAAAATTTAGCCTTGTTTGGCCATATGTCGGTATTAGATAACATCATGGTTGGCCGACATCATTTACTAAAAAATAATTGGCTTACGGGGCCTTTATATTGGGCATCTGGCGCGCAAAAAGAAGAGTTAGCCCACCGAAGAAAAGTGGAAGAGGTTATCGACTTTCTTGAAATCTCTCATATTCGTAAATCGGTTGCTGGCACCTTGTCATACGGTTTACGTAAACGTGTTGAATTAGCGCGTGCCATGGCGTTAAACCCCAAACTCATTTTACTTGATGAACCTATGGCAGGCATGAACCTTGAAGAAAAAGAGGACATGGCTAGATACATACTCGATCTAAATGAAGAGTTCGGTATTACCGTGGTGATGATCGAGCATGATATGGGCGTGGTAATGGATATATCACACGAAGTAATGGTGCTCGACTTTGGTAAGAAGCTTATTTCTGGCTTACCTGATGAAGTGATGGCCGATCCTTATGTTAAACGCGCTTATTTAGGGCTTGAAGAAGATGCTGAGGATACGGTGCAAGCTGATGTGAAATTAGAGGAGGTGAGCTAATGTCATCAATTAATCAACACCAGAACGACTTTGAAATGGGCGAGTTAAATACTTTTCCTAAAATTTTACAAAACAACGCCGAGCTCTGGCCTAACGATGTTGCCATGCGGGAGAAAGAGTTTGGTATTTGGAATGAGTTCACTTGGGCTGATTATAACGATCGAGTGAAATGGCTATCACTAGCGTTATTAGATATGGGCGTAAGCCAAGGTGATGCGATTGCTTTACTGGGTGATAACCGTCCTGAGTGGGTGTGGGGAGAAGTTGCTGCTCACGCGATGCGCTGTTATTCCATAGGAATTTACCAAGACTCGATGCACGAAGAAGTCGTGTACTTGCTTGATAGCAGTGGCGCGACGGTAGTAATTGCTGAAAATGAAGAGCAATGCGATAAGTTACTTGAACTTGGTGATGATATTCCACAAGTGAAGTTTATTGTTTATTGCGACCCAAGAGGTATGCGTAAATATAGCGATTCACGTCTGATTGATGTCAACGTGCTTTATAAGCTAGGTCAGGAAATTGAAAAGGCTAGCCCTCAACGCTATCAAGAATTACTTGTTGCCACCACGCCTGATGATATTTCAATTTACTGTACGACTTCAGGCACTACCTCTAAACCAAAAATTGCACTACTTAATGGCGGCAATTTTGTTAAGCATTGCAGTTCGTACCTTCGAGCAGATCCGCGTAATGCCGGTGATAACTATGTTTCTGTTTTGCCATTGCCGTGGATCATGGAACAGGTTTATGCCGTAGGACAAGCGCTGATTGCCCGCCAAATAGTTAACTTTGTTGAAGAGCAAGAGACTTTAATGTCAGACCTACGTGAAATAGGACCAAGCTTTGTCTTATTAGCACCCAGAGTTTGGGAAGGTATTTTGGCTGATGTACAAGCCAGAATGATGGATTCGACACCATTAAAAAGAAAACTATTTAATTATGCAATGAAGCTGGCAGAAGCGAGTCAAGCACAAGGTAAAAAGTCTTGGTTAGCTGACGTGTTATTGATGAAAGCACTACGTGATCGTTTAGGTTTTTCATTTCTAAAATCGGCGGCAACAGGTGGTGCAGCAATGGGGCCAGATACCTTTAGATTTTTCCAAACCATTGGTGTGCCTTTACGTCAGCTTTATGGCCAAACCGAGATGTGTGGTGCTTATACTATTCACCAGGAAGATGATGTTGATTATGACAGTGTTGGTGTCGCTTTTGATAATGCGCAAGTGCAAGTGATTAATACTGACGAGGCTGGCGTTGGTGAAATTATTTCTAAAACCGTCGGTATGTTTACTGGCTATTTGAATAATCAACAAGCCTATGACGAAGATGTTGTTGATGGTTGGATGCAAACAGGAGACGCCGGTTATTTTAAGCCTTCAGGTCATTTAGTAGTGATTGATCGAATCAAAGATCTTGCTTGTACTAGCAACGGCGCACAGTACTCGCCGCAATACATTGAAAACAAATTGAAGTTCTCTTCATTTATCGGTGAAGCGGTCATTCTAGGAAAAGATAAACCTTACTTGTCAGCCATTATCTGTATTCGCTTTAGTATTGTGGCGAAATGGGCTGAGCAAAATGGCTATTCATTTACTAATTATACCAACCTATCTACCTTGCCTGAGGTTTATGAAAAGCTTAGTGAAGAAATATCACGGGTAAATGAGTCACTTCCTGAGGCACAAAAAATTCATAAATTCTTATTACTTTATAAAGAGCTTGATGCTGATGATGGTGAGCTAACCCGCACCCGTAAGGTTCGTCGTGGCGTTATTGCTGAAAAGTACGGTGACATTATTTCTGCAATCTATGACGACAAAGATGTTGTTGATATTGACACAACAGTGGTTTTTCAAGACGGCACAAAAACTCGTATTCAAACTCAGCTTAGGGTTAAGTCTTTACTGTCAAATGGCTTGTCAGATACACAGTCGAGCACCGGCACGGTTGAGCAAGAAATTATAGCACGGAGAGCATCATGAACTTTGAATTACTAACTCAATTAATCGTCAACGGCTTAATTGTTGGCTTATTGTATGGCGTCGTGGGCATGTGTTTTGTCTTGGTTTATAAATCAACACAAATTGTTAACTTTGCTCAAGGTGAATTCTTATTGATCGGTGCCTGGATTTGTTGGGCACTACTGATTTATTTGCAGCTGCCCTTTATTGTCGGTTTTTTACTGACCATGGTCTTTATGGCGGTGTTTGGCATTTTGCTGCAAATGATTGTTCTACGCCCGATGATTGGCGAGCCTATTATTTCAGTCATCATGGTGACTATTGGTTTATCGATATTTTTTCAAGCCTTGATGAAGTGGATATTTGGTGTTTCTGCACAAAGCTTTCCAAAAGTGTTTGAAACCGAAAGCATTCAAATACTAGGTTTAAATATCGAAGTTGCTTACTTAATGAGTACGGTGATAGCGCTAATTATCATGGTGGCGTTCTATTTATTCTTCAAATATTCCAAATATGGTTTAGCCATGCGAGCTACCGCTTTTGACCAACAAATCGCGCAAAGTTTAGGTATTTCCGTTAAGCAGGTATTTGCTATGAGCTGGGGCATAGCCGCAACGGTATCAGCAACAGCAGGTGTCGTTATTGCTATGGTCAGTGGCGTTTCAAGTTCGCTTTCAATGATGGGCATTAAAGTGTTTCCAGCGGTTATTTTAGGCGGATTAGACTCTATTGTTGGTGCCATTGTTGGTGGTTTGATCATTGGGGTTTTAGAGAATGTTGCTGAGTTCTTTGATAGCCAGTATCTGCAAATTGGCAACATGTATGACATTGCACCATTTTATGTCTTGCTGATCATCCTTTGGTTCAAGCCATACGGTTTATTTGGCACTAAAGATATCGAACGAATTTAAAGGTTCGCCATTTTATCAATTCATAAGGCGCTGAGTACTTAACGCAGCGCCAATTTACAGCGAACAATATTGAATTTTAGGAGTTAATTATGTCGAGTTTAACGATGCGTCCGTGCGGAGATTTTCGCACTAGCTATAAACAAGATAATACTATTTTTGAAACAAAAAACATTAAGCATGTAGCCATTATTGCTATTGCCTTGTTATGTGCAGCACCATATTTGGTTGATGCATATTACCTGACTTTATTTATTCAAATATCGTATTTAGGCATTGCGGCGTTAGGCTTAAATATTTTGGTCGGTTATACCGGACAAATATCCTTAGGCCATGGCGCATTCTTTGGTTTTGGCGCGTTTGCGTCAGCTTGGTTAAATATTTCATTTGGCATACCGGTATTATTTTGTATTCCACTGGCGGGCTTTTTAACCATGGGAGTGGGCATGGTATTTGGTTTGCCGGCATCGCGCATTAAAGGCCTGTACCTAGCAATTGCAACACTGGCGGCGCAATTTATTTTAGAAGATTTTTTTGCCCGAGCAGATTGGTTTTCAGGTGGCTCAGCAGGGTCGTCAGCTGATCCTATTAACCTATTTGGTTTCGCTTTTGATACCGACGAAAGCTTCTTTTACGTAGCCTTGTTTGCCCTAGTGTTTATGTATATTTGGGGCTGTAACTTAATGCGTAGCCGAGAAGGACGTGCGTTTATCGCTGTACGTGACCATTACCTTTCCGCTGAAATAATGGGCATTAAATTAAACAAGTATCGTTTGTTATCGTTTGGTGTTTCGTCATTTTATGCCGGTATTGGCGGCGCTTTATATGCTCATTACTTGGGTTACGTCTCAGCGGAAGGATTCACACTTTTCATGTCAATTCAGTTTCTCGCCATGATCATTATCGGCGGCTTGGGGTCAATTAAAGGCACCTTAATGGGCGTGGTGTTTATGGTGTTTTTACCTGAAGCACTAGAAGGTGGCGTTGGTCTAATGAAAATGACCGAGTGGGGCAACATTCCGATGGTAGTTGACGGTTTAGCTTATATAAAAGAAATGGCGATAGGCTTAGTGATTATTTTATTCCTTATTTTTGAACCCGAAGGCATGGCACATCGTTGGGGACAAATTAAAAACTATTGGAAGTTCTACCCGTTTTCTTACTAAGTAGTTGAATAAAAAGCAAAAGAAATAAAGATGAAAAATTAATACAACAACTAATACAACGATTAATACAACAACTAATACAACGATTAATACAACAAGTCATTGGCAATATAGCCATTTAAAAGAAGAAGGAAATAGTCATGCAACATAAAGCAAAATTAAGTTCTCTATTCGTATGCTGTGCTTTGGGGATGAACAGCCAAGTTTTCGCACAAGATTCAGTATTTGTTGGCCATTTGGCTGATATGTCTGGTCCGACAGCATTTGTTGGTAAAAATTACGCTGATGGAGTTCGAGACTCTTTAGCTTATATCAATGCCAATGGCGGTATTAAAGGCACAAAACTAGAATATGAAACAATTGACTATGCCTACAAAGTACCACAAGCGATTGCCTCTTATAAAAAATGGCATTCACGCAAAAAAATGGTCGCGATGCAGGGGTGGGGAACAGCAGACACAGAAGCATTAATATCTTTTGTTGCTCGCGATAAAACGCCTGTGTTTTCAGCCTCATATTCAGGACATTTAACTGATCCAACCGGTAAAAATCCACATACTAAAAAGCCAGCACCTTATAACTTTTTTTACGGCGCATCGTATTCAGACGCTTGTCGTGGTTTAGTGCAGTGGGCGGCAAAAGATTGGCAAGAAAAAGGAAGCAAAGGCAAGCCTAAATTTACTCATATTGGCGCTAACCATCCTTTTCCTAATGCGCCAAAAGCCGCCTGTGCGGAATACGCAACTGAACTAGGTTTCGATGTTCAGCCATCAGTGGTTATTTCAATGAAGCCTGGTGACTTTAAGGCACAATGTTTGAGCTTGAAAAGTTCAGGCTCAAATTATGGCTATATCGGTAATTTAGGTGGCTCGGTACTTTCGTTAGTTAAGTCTTGTAACACTGTCGGCACTGATATTCAGTTTATGTCGAATATCTGGGGCGGTGATAAGAAAATATTCAGCGCTGCAGGTGAGGGGATTAAAGATTATGTATTCCCTACCATGACACCGTTTTGGACAGATCAAGTACCGGGTATGAAACTGGTGCGTGAAATATCTAAACAGTCAGATAAGTCAGGACAAGAGCAACGTGTTCATCATTATATTCGCGGTGTTTGTTCAACTTTCTTTATGAAAGAAGCGATGGAATGGGCGAAAGACAACGGTGGTATTACCGGTGAAAACATCAAAAAAGGTATGTACGCCCGTGATAATTGGGTTCCAGCAGGTCTTGAAGGTGTTTGTTTAGCGGCTAACTGGAGCAATGAAGATCATCGAGGTATCAACCAAGTGAATATTTACAAAGGTAACTATAACGGTGGTGATATTGCGGTAGAGAAAGTTTCGCAGGTAACCCTTGATCGTCGAGAAGACTGGTTGGGCTACTAACTCACTCTTTTCGTTAATGTTAGGTTGTTGAGCAAAGTAATAACTTCGGTCAACAACCACTTTCTCGTATGAACTAAATAGCATGAATTTAGCAGTAAAAATTCATCAGTAAAAAATTATTACGGAGTATGTATGTCACAAGCGGCTACAAAACTACAACCGGCATCACCAATATTGACAGTGAACAATATTGAAGTCGTATACGACGAAGTTATACAAGTACTTCGAGGCGTTAGTTTAGATGTTCCTGAAGGTGAAGTTGTCACCCTTTTAGGGCCTAATGGCGCAGGAAAGTCGACCACGTTAAAAGCTATATCGGGTTTATTGAAAACTGAAAATGGTGAAGTAACTAAAGGTGATATTACTTTTATGGGCGAGCGTATCGACAGTAAAAATGCTGAAGATGTAGTACGAAGCGGCTTATTTCAAGTTATGGAAGGACGCCGTATTGTTGAAGATATGACTTCGCTAGAAAATCTTAAATTGGGGGCATTTACCCGTAAAGACTCAGAAATAAATCAAGATATAGAAATGGTTTATCACTATTTTCCTCGTTTAAAAGAACGTACGGGATTAGCGGGTTACTTATCCGGCGGTGAACAGCAAATGTTAGCCATTGGCCGTGCATTAATGGCGCGACCGAAAATGATTTGTCTTGATGAACCCTCAATGGGCTTATCACCATTATTGGTAAAGGAAGTGTTTGGCATAATCAAAAAAATTAATGTCGACCAAGGGATCACCATGCTGCTGGTTGAGCAAAATGCTAACTACGCATTAAGGGCGGCTAATTACGGTTACATTATGGAGTCGGGGAAAATCGTTTTAGATGGTACCCAGGAACAGTTAATGAGCAATGAAGACGTTAAAGAGTTTTATTTAGGTGGTGGTAATGAAGAACGGAAAAGCTTTAAGGGCTTGAAGTCTTATAAACGTCGTAAGCGTTGGTTGTAATAAAGCATTTTCTAATCGTCGTTAAAACTATTTATAACTATTTATAACTATTTTTAAACCACATTTTTTGTAACATTGTTGAGCCATTATGACTGATTTTTATCATCACAAAGAAAATATATCGGCAGATGTTCGTGAACAAACTTTGTTTTCACGTTTGCCTGAGTTTGTTTCACTTGCCAAGCAGCAGTCTAGTTATTATCAAGAGCTATTAGCTGATATTAATGCAGACAATGTTGACTCTCGAGCACAATTAGCAAAACTACCCATAACGCGAAAGTCGGACTTGCTGCACTTACAAAAGTTAAGCCCACCGTTGGCTGGGGTAAATACTAAAAATGGTAATGTGAGTAGAATTTTTCAATCGCCGGGGCCTATTTATGAGCTAGAGAATTGTCAGCAAGATTGGTGGCGTATGGGACAAGCTTTTTATGCCGCAGGCTTTAGAGAGGGGGATTTGGTACAAAACTGTTTGTCGTATCACTTAACGCCAGGCGGTTTTATTCTTGATTCAGGTGCACGGGCCTGTGGCTGTGCGGTTATTCCCGCAGGCCCTGGACAAACAGAACAGCAACTTGAACTTATAGAAGATTTAAAACCACAGGGCTATAGCGGCACGCCATCTTTTCTTAATATTTTACTTAATAAGGCGAAAGAGCAAAGTCGAGATATTAGTAGTATTAAAAAAGCGTTAGTCACAGGAGAAGCGTTACCAAAAGCACTACGAGCAGAATTTACTCATGCAGGCATTGATGTTTTACAAGCTTATGCAACGGCTGATATCGGCTTGGTTGCTTATGAAAGTATTGCTGATGATGGCTTAATTATCGCTGAAGATCTTATTGTCGAAATTGTTCGACCCGGCAGTTTAGAGCCCGTAACCGATGGCGAAGTAGGAGAGGTGGTGGTGACAAGTTTCAATACTGATTATCCATTAATTCGTTTTGCTACTGGTGATTTGTCAGCGGTAAAGTCTGGTAAAAGTGCTTGTGGCAGAAGCAATATGCGTATTAAGGGCTGGTTAGGGCGTGCTGACCAAACGACTAAAGTAAAAGGTATGTTTGTTCACCCTGAACAAATTGAACGTGTGCGATTAACAACAGACGACTTTCCCAAGGCACGCTTGACGATAACTCAGCAAAACCATCAAGACAAAATGCACTTGCAATGTGAGTTTGACCATATAAACAAAGCAGATGTAAATATCGAAACGTTACTTTTTCAACTTACCAGTGACTTGAAAAAGTTTACTAAACTTAATGGCAGCGTTGAGTTTGTGCAAGTTGGTAGCTTATTAGATGATGGCAAGGTAATTGATGATAAAAGAGTTATTTCATAAGTACGTTCTATTTCACGTAAACTCTTGGCATGTTTGGTTGAAATTTAGCCTATTCATTGGTTTTACTTATGTACAATAATTTTAATATTTTCACTTGAAAATTAAATATTCTTAACATAGATTTAATATATATTGATTTTACTTATGTGCAATAAATTTACAAGGAGGTGCTAAATGAACCTGGTCGCTTTTCAAAATTGTTACCCAGATGATCTGAGTCATTGCTATGGTTGTGGTAAAAATAACATTGATGGTCACCAGCTGAAAAGTTATTGGCATACTCATAAGGGAAATATTAGTGAATTAGCTGCAGAGCAAACTATTGCACACTTTGTGCCTGACCAATGCCATGTCGCTATTCCTGGCTTTGTTTATGGTGGTTTATTGGCTTCTCTTATAGATTGCCATGGTACCGGTAGTGCTGCAGCAATGGCGTATCGGCAAGAATTTCGCACAATGGGAACTGGCCACGCAATGCGCTTTGTTACAGCTGCACTGAATATCAGTTATTTAGCTCCGACTCCAATGGGTATTGAACTTGAACTGATAGGGACTTTTACCGAAGTAAAAGAAAATAAAATAGTGATTGAAATAGCGGTATCCGCAAATAATGGGATCTGTGCCAAAGGCACTGTAGTTGCAGTTAAAATGCCTGACTCTATGGTGCAAAATCATTTATGATATTTGTCGTAAAGTAGAGCAATCTTACCGAGATATTTCTCAGATATAAATCGCTCATTAGTTTTGGTTATAAATTTTGGTAAAGCATCAATAAATGCGCTGCGCTCCAGCTAAAGTTTGTTGCCCCTTGCATAACACCCGTTTCAGGGTTGTAGTTTTCACGAATAGTGCCATTTTCAGCTAAACCTTCCGCGTTTAAATAAAGTTTATCGCTAAGCTGTTTAGCTTGTTCAGCATAACCATAATTTTTTAGTGCCATAATGCCGAAGTAGTGCTGATCTAACCAAACACGACCACGCCAATAAATATCTGCATCATAGGCTGGGTTTGATTTGGCGGCTGTGCCCAACGGAATGGTGCTATTAAACTCTCTTACATCTAGCATAGTATTTTTAACTTGTTCTGCTTTGTCTTTATCGGCAATGCCCGCCCAAAGGGGGCTCCAACCTTCAGGGCCACGCCCCCGATATGTTAGTAAATTGCCAGAGCAAGAATCGACGTTAACGTTTTTGTTTATCGGCATAGTTACGGCAATGGCTCTATCATAATAAAATCCCGATTCTTCATCATAAAAGCAGTGATTAATTCGTTTTGATAACTGCTTTGAAGCGAGTTTGAATTGCAAAGCTTGCTTAGGCATGTTTAATAAGTCGGCCATTTGGCTAAGTAATGTTTTTTCTTGAGCAAGGTAGGTGTTCAGTTCTACAGACTCTTGGTTAATTGAATAACCGAGTAATTCATTGGTTGTTGATCTATTTTCAAAAAAGCGTACTTGCCAATCAATGCGAGCTTTGTGTAAGTTTCCTGCATAGGTAATATTGGCATAATTTTGTAATTGTGCAGCAGTGATAAAACCAAAGCGGGCAGCATTGTCCATGCCTGACTCCCAAGCACTGCCATGTTGAGCGCCAATATCAATTGCGTGATATTGGCCATCAGCTAACACTGCTTCGTAATTTCTTATACCACTACAATGTTGCCAATTATCTTCTGCTAACTGACATTTACTTAATGCTTTTTGCAAACCATTGCCAAGCATTTGGTTTGCTACTTTGTACTGTACACTAAAGCGCATATTGCCCTTGTCATCATTATGATACCTATGCTTAGTGGCACCATATTCAATTAAACCATTTTTATTATGATCACGATTGCGATACCACCATTGATGGTAAGCTTTCAACTTAGGGTACATTTCGGCAATAAAATCACGGTCATTTGTTGCTTGGTAAACTTGCCATACTGCCCAGCTGGCAAGAGGTGGTTTGGTATTTCTTTCATTCCAGTTACCCCCATCGCCACTTCTGGCAGAGTCTTTATTATAAAAAACTGCATCGACAACCATGCCATGATCTTGTGGACGTAAAGGATCATCAGTTGATATTTGATAATCAAACATTGCGCGAATATTATCTTTCGCCAAGTTTGGGTTGATTGCCGACATTGCAACGGCATGTTTCCAACTGTCCCAAGCCCATGTACCGTTGAACCAGCGTGCGGTAACCGATGGTGTAATACTGTCATGCAACAAACTGCCAGCAGCACTTCGCCAATTGCCAATTAATGTTTCTAATGCTTTGACTGCAACTCGTTCTTGTAGTTGTGTTTTTACCGATAAAGCGCGGTCATTATTCAATGATTTACTAAGGGTATTATTCAGATAACCTTGCCAACGATTTTGGCTTTCTTGGATTAAATTTTCAGAGTTTTCTAAGGCTTTGTTAAGTTCAGTTGCTGCAAGCTTTATTTCAGCATCACTATGGAAATAGCTTTGTAGTGTGTATATTTTTTTAACTTTTTGGCTTGGAATGTCAATATTTGCGTTGCTTAGGTATTGATGTTTCTTTTGCATGATTTGCGTGTTGGTACGGATAGATCGGCGAATATCATATTGTGAAGAATTACTGGTTAATATATGCCAAGGGGAGCGCTGTTTCGAAAACGATATGTTAATACCTTTATCGGTATTTTTTATATGACGCTGCCAATTAGGTAAAGCTTGGGCGACTATTTTTTTATCATCCCACTGCGATAATAACTTGCCCGACCAATGTAATGCTAAATTAAGTTCGTCATTTGATTTATTGATTAACGTTGTACGAATAACTGCACTGCGATTTGAAATGAAATGCAATGATAGCTCAACAGTAAGTTTCTTGAACTCATAACGTTGTACTAATGCGCCCGGCTGAGAATAAAGCGTTCGTTGGGCAGTTTCCCAGTCAAATTTATGATTACTATGTCGACTTTTTATCGTTAATTGTTCTAAATTCTTTGCAATAAATAAACCGTATTCTTGCGCAATTACCATTGGTCCCGTAAAACCGCCTAAACTTTGCTCGCTTGCCGGAAGTAAAAAGCCGTGCCAAGCACCTAAGTCAAAGAAAGGATTAAATTTTTGGTTTTTATAACTATCATAATCTTTGTGTTGCTGCGGTTCTCCCGTACGATCAATGAGGTTTTGAAAGTTCTTATCACTAACGCCCTTAAATGCTGAGACTGTTGTTAGGGGATTTGCTAACGAGCCAAAAGCGGCTAAAAAACTAGTGATGATAACGAATGTTAATGGAGTTAAATTTATCAATTTATCTACTTTCAAAATGCCCAGCTTATGATTTTTATTGTTTTGCTAACTTTAACTTTTTTATTGTATATTTTATACCTTGTTTTGATGGGGCAGTTACTAAAAAGTTACTTTGGGATAACTCAATAACAATGAAGTTACTTTGACAGTAGGCGTATTAGTTATTATTGTGTTGAAAAAATAGAGAAATTTTGAATTAAATGGAATTTAGTAATCAAACCGAATGCCTTAATTGCGGTCATACACTTAACACTGAGTTTTGTGGTCATTGCGGGCAGAAAAAAGCACAGCGCATTACCTTTAAAAATTTATTGTTGCTAATTCAACGCGGTACTTTAGAGCTGCGTTCTCCGTTATTAAAAACGTTTATCGGCTTAACATTAAGGCCTGCGGTGACCTGTCGAGAATACCTCGATGGCAAGCGTGTTAACTATTTCAACCCTGCGAAGTATGCTTTTTGGCTAGTTACTTTTTCTATGGTGCTAGCGTCATTTTTGAATGTGAATATGGTTGAAGCGAGCATGGAAAGCTTTACGTCGGGCGAACTCGGCTCAGAGAACTTTGATGCGATTAAAGGCATTTTGCAAAATAGTTTAGTGTATTTCTTTTTTATTACTGCGTTTTTAATGGCTGTAGCATCAAAACTAGCTTTTAGAAAAGCAAAATATAATACCTTTGAGCTTTACGTGGCGTATTTATTATTAAATGGCCATTTAACGGTTTTGTCTATCGTTTTACTCGCGATTGGTCAATACAACAATCTTTACTGCCAAATCGGCTTATTAACTCTATCAGTTATATATCCAGCGATTGTTATTGCGCGCATATACCTGCCACATAGGTCATTGGCTTATGTTAAGTCGTTTGCTGCAGCTATTTTAGGTTTCTTTTTCGCTAGTACCATGTTTGGTTTTGTTGGTGGCTTTACGGCGGGTTATTTAGGGTTGTAACGCCATACTGCTTTCGATATGAGTTTGTTGTTTCTGATCTTAATGGTTATTTCTTGAATTAATCCAAGACTATTGGCGCGAAAAACACGATAATTAGCAACATTGAATTATTTTGCCGTAGTGGCAGTTATACGTGGACCCCGTTAATGGAAATCAAAGTTAATTTTCTCGACAACTTAAAAGTTGAAGCTAAGTTTGACGACTTTACTGTCGTTGCCGATCAACCTATTCGCTATAAAGGTGATGGCTCTGCTCCTGGCCCATTTGATTACTTTCTAGCTTCTTCAGCTATGTGTGCCGCATACTTTGTTAAGGTCTATTGTAACTCTCGCGATATTCCAACAGAAAATATTCGCTTATCACAAAATAATATTGTTGACCCTGAAAATCGCTACAACCAGATTTTTCAAATTCAAGTTGAATTACCAGAAAGCGTTTCTGAAAAAGACCGTTTAGGCATTATGCGCTCTATTGACCGTTGTACAGTGAAAAAAGTTGTGCAAACGGGCCCTGAGTTTAAAGTTGATATTGTTGAAAACTTAGAAGAAGACGCGCAAGCCATGTTAATGGGTCACACTGAAAGTGACGCCAGCACCTTTATTTTAGGTAAAGATCTACCACTAGAAGAAACCATTGCCAACATGACTGCGCTTTTGGCTGATCTTGGTATGAAAATCGAAATAGCTTCTTGGCGTAATATTGTACCTAACGTGTGGTCACTGCATATTCGTGATGCAGCGTCACCTATGTGTTTTACTAACGGTAAAGGTGCAACCAAAGAAAGTGCATTATGTTCAGCATTAGGCGAGTTTATTGAACGTTTAAATTGTAACTTTTTCTATAATGATCAATTTTTAGGACAAGAAATTGCCAATAGCGATTTTGTTCATTACCCAAGTGAAAAGTGGTTTAAGCCGAATGAAAATGACGAGCTACCAGTAGGTATTTTAGATGACTACTGTTTAGATATTTATAATCCAGACGATGAACTTTGTGGCTCTCATTTAATTGACACCAACTCAGGTATGGCAGAGCGCGGTATTTGTGCTATTCCTTATACACGCCACTCAGACGGTGAAACGGTTTACTTTCCGTCGAATCTCATTGAAAACTTATTCTTAAGTAACGGCATGAGTGCTGGTAATAATTTAGCTGAAGCGCAAGTGCAGTGTTTGTCTGAAATATTTGAGCGTGCAGTTAAACGTCAAATTATCGAACAAGAAATTGTACTGCCTGATGTACCGAAAAGCGTGTTAGAAAAATACCCAAGCATTTTAGCCGGTATTGAAGCGTTAGAAGAGCAAGGTTTCCCTGTAGTCGTTAAAGATGCATCATTAGGCGGTCAATTCCCTGTCATGTGTGTAACTTTGATGAACCCAAGAACTGGCGGTGTATTCGCTTCGTTTGGTGCACACCCAAGTTTTGAAGTAGCGCTAGAGCGTAGCTTAACTGAGTTGTTGCAAGGCCGCAGTTTTGAAGGCTTAAATGACGTTCCTCGTCCTACGTTTAATGGCATGGCGGTTACTGAGCCTGAAAACTTTGTTGAACACTTTATTGATTCAACAGGTGTAATTTCTTGGCGCTTCTTTAGTTCACAACATGACTTTGAGTTTGTTGAATGGGACTTTTCTGGCACCAGTGAAGAAGAAAATACTGCCTTGTTCGCCATTATGGAAAGTTTAGGAAAAGAAGTTTATGTTGCTGTTTTCGATGAGCTAGGTGCTACCGCTTGTCGCATGTTAGTGCCGGACTATTCTGAAGTTTATCCGGTTGAAGATCTTATATGGGACAACACCAATAAGGCACTAAATTACCGTACAGACATTTTAAATTTACATATTCTTGATGACGATGCTTTAGAAAGTTTAGTAACACGCTTAGAAGACAGCCAGCTAGATAACTACATTGATATTAGAACTTTAATTGGCATTGAATTTGATGAAAACACCGTTTGGGGCCAATTGACAATTCTTGAATTAAAAATTCTAATTTACTTAGCTTTAGGCGCATTAGAAGATGCCAATGAATTAGTCGCAGAGTTTTTACAATTTAACGATAACACGGTAGCACGTGGCTTGTTCTACCAAGCGATGCAAGCAGTACTTGAAGTAGAGCTAGACGATGACATGGAGCTTGAACACTTTATCGAAAACTTCAACAGAATGTTTGGTAAAGAAGTTATGGAAAGCGTTGTTGGTTCACTTACCGGCGAGGTTAAGTTTCATGGCTTAACTAAAACCAGTATGAACCTTGAAGGCTTAGACAAACATCAGCGTTTAATTGAAAGCTATAAAAAGCTGCATCAGGCGCGTGCTAAAGCGCAATAATTAAGCCCAAAACTAGCGCTACACATGTAGTGCTAGTTTTGAGACTAGCATGAATACGCTAAGTACCTTGTTAAACAAATCATACCTACTACCACTCCCAGAATAAAAAATCACTGCAAAACTAAATCACTACAAAACTAAGCCACTTAATTTCCGATTACAGTTTCACGCTGATGATAAAAACGTCCTTATAAATCTCACCGCAGTTATCAAATTATTTAATTTCTGTAACTAAATTTAATAAATCTCACCATTGCTTGATTTTTGCTACTAAAATGGCAAAAAGTGTTGCTTTTGAAGGATAAAAACATACTTTTTATAGTATGATGCCAATATTAAGTGAAGACTATTTTGGCTGCTGTAGTAGCCGAAACTATAGTGAATAAAGGTTTTAATATGACATATGCAGCAATTACTGGTTGGGGAAAATGTTTACCACCAGCAACATTAACAAATGATGACTTAGCGACATTTCTTGAAACGGATGATGAGTGGATTACTAGCCGTACGGGCATGAAGGAAAGAAGAATTTCTCATGTTACCGTCAGCGAGCTTGCTTATGTCGCTTGCGCTAGAGCCTTAGCCGCTGCAGGAAAAACAGCCGAAGATGTTGATTTAATTGTTTTTGGTAGTACAACATTTGATGAACTTTGCCCTAATGCTGCCTCTAATGTCCAGCGGTTATTAGGTGCTAAAAATGCTGCTTGTATGGATGTCAGTACGGCATGTACTGGTGGTATGTATAGTTTAAGTGTTGCAACCTCAATGATAAAAAGTGGTGTTGTTAAATCGGCATTAGTAATTGGCGCTGAAACTATTTCACCGATTATGGATTGGGAAAATAGAGATGTGGCGGTACTGTTTGGTGATGGCTCTGCTGCGCTTTACCTTGAACAAAGCGATGAAGAATCAGGTGTTATTACTGAGGCACTAGGCTGCTATGGTGAGTCTCGAGATATTTTATCTGTTGAAGGTTGGGGTATGAAATATGCCAACAAAGGACGCATACTTGGTCAAACTAACTGGGCATTTTTAGGTCAAGAAATATTTAAAAAAGCCGTCGCAGGCATGGCACAGGCTTGTGATAAAGCATTGGCGAAAGCCGAGTTAAGCGCCGAGCAAATCACCAGTGTTGTGCCACACCAGGCTAATTTACGCATCATTGATACTTTAGTTAAGCGCTTGAAAATGGACAAAGAAAAAGTTTTTGTCAATATTCATAAATATGGCAATATGTCGGCAGCCACCACTCTCGTTGCATTTGTTGAGGCTATTGAAGAAAGTTTTATTGCTAAAGACTCATATGTATTATTGCCAGCTTTTGGTGGTGGTTTAACATGGAGTGCGCATGTTGTTAAGTGGGGTAATAGAAACCATGCACTAGCAACAACTGATGTTGAATTACCTGAATGTGATAAATCAGGTTTAGAGTTGGTCACTGATATTATCAATGCTAAGAAAAGCGTCACTAACTAATCTGAATCAACTACACAATATAAAATCATGAGCTAACGTATTTATTGTTGGCTCACAGCTCTTTTTTAATGCAAGGACAACTATGCGATTTCTTTCTCGTCGGTTAATTTTACCTAATGATTTAAACTACGCAAACTCACTATTTGGCGGACGAGCACTGGCTTGGATTGATGAAGAGGCTGCTATTTATGCCATTTGCCAACTTGAAACTAATTGTTTAGTAACTAAACATATTGGTGCTATTAACTTTGAATCGCCAGCGCAGCAAGGTGATGTAGTTGAGTTTGGTTTGTCGACCAAAGCGGTGGGACGTAGTTCAATTACCATTACGTGTGTGATGCGTAATAAAGCCACTAAAAAAACAATTTGTTTAGCGGATGATATTGTTTTTGTACAAGTTGACCCAGAAACCAAGCAACCGATACCACACGGAAAAACTTTAGCGTCTTTAGGCGACCCGTTTGAAGATTAGTTGTTGTTTACTTTTCTATAGAAGTTAACGAAGCTAAACAAAGAACTTAACTTTTAAGTATTAAGTTCTTTGATATTCTTAATATGAGACTAAGTTGCTGAATAGCGATTGTTTTGCGGAGTAATTGCCGTTAGTAGTTTCTGCTTAATACGTACTCGAATATCCTTTGACAGCCCTAAGGTAAACAGTAAAGCCGATAAGGTAAACACAATAGCAATAGTTTTAAATAACTTAATGCCAGTAAATAACATTAAAATTAACATCAAAATAGTATATGCCAACCCTAGTGCTGCTATACAAAGAAACAAACCTTGAAGTTCTTTATTCATTCTATGACTCCTTTATTTAGTTTTAGCTTAGCAAACCTTTTTACAAGGCACTAGCCTTGATATTTCTCTAAGTGTTACCAAACTTTTCATTACTAAAGATTCGTCATATTGTTAGCTGTAGATAAAGGCTAGAGGCAAACGAAAACTTCTATCAATTAATACAGCTTATGCCATTGCCTTGACCATTCACGCCAAGAACTTTATTAGCGCCGTCGATCATAAAAGTGAGTTGGCAATAATTACCTGCTAATTTTGCCGAAGTACTGTAATCATACTGAATTACTTTATTACCGTCTTCAAGCCTGAGAAAACTTGCAGGTGTGCCATATTCCAAGATTAAGTTACCTAATGACTCGCCTTGCCAGTTTGCAATTTGAGGCTTTGATGAACATGAACATGAACATAATAGAATTACAGCAAAAAAACTTACAACAATGTTTTTCATCGATTTACCTCAAAATTTACGCATAGCGTCAGAATGAGTTGATTATAAAATAAACAATGTGCAAATGTAAATTATGTGTCTAGATGTAAAACGTTTGAAATATAAGGCCAGTGTGCAGTTATATGAACAAGGAATTGATAGGTGTTTGTTATTAATCAGTTTCGTCAGTAAGGAATTGTTGGTAGCCACTGGCACCAAAATAACGGATAGATTTTTTTAACGTCACTTTTTTGGCAATAAGTTCATCACCATGAAAAATTTTCACCACTTGCTTTTCACCATTTACATCACTTTCATAGCTATGCAGAGGGTTCTTTCGCAAGTTGTCAAACTCGCTTCTCATGATCAGTTTCATAGTAAATTTGAGCTATTTAATGTCATGTTATTAATAAGGGCTAAAGTTTATTAATTTCTTTTTGTACGTTGTAGCCTTCGTCAGTGACAATTTTTTCTAGTATTTGCACACGCTCTTCAAGTGCTTCAACTTGTTTTCGCGTGGCAATGGCTTTTTCATCACTTTGGCTACTGTGATTTAGTGTTCGCTCTTTAAATTCTAAGTGTTTTTTGTACATATCGTACATAACGCCAAAGCCAACAGAGACAAAGACAATTGCTACAACCATCGCAGTACCAGACATAAAATTTTCCTTTTGAAACATTAAACTAAATGATTTTTCAAACGATTTATTGCCTTAAAGCATAGCTGATCTTTAAGGCAAATTAAATGGCTAATTAAACCGCGAATTAAACCGCATTAAGACTGCTGAGTTCTTGTTTCGCTAAATAATTATCCATGGTTGAACGTAATAATTTATAGAGCAATATTGAACCATCAATTTCTTCTTTACGGTTAGTTAAGCTTTCAATGTTCAAACCAAGTGGCAAATTGTAGGGCAATACTGCATCTAATATTTGCACCAAAGTATTGCTACAAATTCGAATGGATTCATATAAAGGCTTTTTAGCATTTAAAATACGCAAGCTTGTTGCTTCTGGCACACTTACACCAAGCCATTCGATAAACTCTAAGGTTTTTTCACTACCACAAGGAGAGAATGTTAAAATAATACGTTGTGGTTTCAACCCTTGTTGCTGGCATTCAATGGCGTATCGAGTCAACATATCAATAGTGGCTTGAGCATTGTAAATAGCTTGAGAAATAAAGAAGTCACAACCTTGTTGATGCTTTTCAATAAGCTTTGCGTGTTCATTACCTTTTGAAGCATGGCGTTCAGCAATGGTGATGCCACCAATAAAAAAGTCATTCTCATTAGCGACTAGAGCTTTATAAGCATCACCTAAAGGAAGGCTGACATTATTGCGCTGCGATGGGCTGCCAACTAATACAATGTCGCGAATTCCATAATCTTGCCAAGCTTCATTTGCCCATTGATTAAAATCATTGCGGCTTGATTGCACAACACTTTTATAGGTGATGACAGGTCTGTTAGACTTTTGATTCAAAAGCGAAGCGTAAAGCCTTGGGTCATGTGTTGACTTAAATGGAAATGGCCGAGGTTGTGAAGTACGGGAATCTTCGTTTTGAATGTCATAAACAATTAAGCCGTCAAAGTCGATGTCACTAACACGTTCAAGCAATTTATCGGCAATTGCTGACACTTGCTCAATAGGAGTATCGTTTTTCGGTGGCGTTGTTCCAATAAAATATACACCACGATTTACGTCATTATATCTTGCTCTTAACTCTGAACCGTTATTCACTTTAGCTACTTCTTCTCTAAGTTAAATTCATTGTATTTGTTAACAAATATCTTACCCTGTTGTTTAATAAAAAGCTGCGTCTGCCTAATAATAAATTTCTCTACATTATTCCTCTATGACAGCGAAAAATATATAAAGTGTTAGGTATTTTCCACTAAGTCAATTTGGTAGAGGATCTCATCTTTATTTTTTAATACTTTAATCGCATTGAACAGGGTATTTGCCTGAGGATATTGCAGTTTTAAATAACGTAACCATTGTTTTAAACGACTTGAAAAGTAGTAGCTTTTATCGCCTTGTAATTCTAAGTCACTATACTGTTTTAATAGTGAACTTAACTCGTGCCAAGGCATCGGTGCTTCATCTAGCTTAATCACATTGGCTAAATTGGGCATTGCAAGCGCCCCACGACCTAACATTAAGTTGGGTGTTTGACTTTGAGACATACAGCTATACGCATCTTCTTTATTCCAAATTTCGCCATTGGCAAATATTTCAATATCGTATTTTGCTTTTATCTCTGCAATAAAGTGCCAATAAGCAGGGGGGCGGTAACCATCTTGTTTTGTCCTAGCATGAATGGTTAACTGATTGGCATTTGCAGACTCCACCGCACTAACAATTTCATCCAATTTTGATGCATCAGTAAAACCTAACCTTATTTTGGCAGATAGAATATCATCCGTACCGAGGGCTGAGCGTATGCTACTGAGAATTTGATAAATTTTTTCTGGCTCATTTAAAAGAACTGCGCCACCTTTACTTTTATTGACCGCTTTTGCTGGGCAACCAAAGTTAATATCAATTCCGTGTGAGCCCATTTCTATCGCTCTAACGGCGTTCTCTGCCATCCATTCTGGCTCTTGACCAAGTAGCTGCATACGAAGAGGCGTGCCACTTTTTGTTTTGCAGCCATTATCTAGTTCTGGGCATATTCTTTGAAAAACATGCTTAGGTAATAAAGCATCAACAATACGAACAAATTCGGTAATACAAAAATCATAGTTGTTTAGCGAGGTTAATAAATGACGCATGAGTTCATCAGCTACACCTTCCATAGGTGCCAGTATGATTTTTTTTACTTGAGGTTTCATGGAGATAAAGATAGGCTCTTTTAGTTGTAGAACGAATTTCTACTTATTTATGCAGTAAATTTTACAACGTTTGAAATTTAATTACACCGTGTATGGTCTTTGTAATTAGCTATACTTATAGATGTAGTGTCAAATTGAAATATTAAAAGGAAAACATAATGAAATTAATCAAAAAATCTTCAATTGCGGCTTTATTAGGCTTATTTACATTGGCAGCCGCGGTAACTATGCCAGCAAAAGCTGAAGTTAACCCGTTTGCTACACAAGAAGTAATGACTATTGTTTCTGCTGATGACCACGAAAAAGGCAAATGTGGTGAAGGCAAGTGTGGCGAAGGTAAAATGAAAGCTAAAGCCAAAGGTAAGTGTGGCGAAGGCAAATGTGGCGAATCAAAAGCTAAAGCCAAAGGTAAGTGCGGCGAAGGCAAATGTGGCGAAAGTAAAATGAAAGCTAAAGCCAAAGGTAAGTGTGGTGAAGGCAAATGTGGCGAAAGCAAAATGAAAGCTAAAGCCAAAGGTAAGTGTGGTGAAGGCAAATGTGGCGAAAGTAAAATGAAAGCTAAAGCCAAAGGTAAGTGCGGCGAAGGCAAATGTGGCGAAGGTAAAGCTAAAAAAGAAGGTAAATGTGGCGAATAAGGCATCAGCCTTGTAAGCACTTTTATTAGTATTGCCATAAAAAAACCACTTCTTTGAAGTGGTTTTTTAGTTTTAGTACTCTTAATAAAAATTTGGATTTAAAGGATCGTTAATGAACAAGAATATTGTTATTACAGGCGCTAACCGTGGTATTGGTTTAGCTATGACTAAACACTTTCAAGCCCAAGGCGATAACGTTTTTGCACTTTGCCGTCAAACCTCTGATGAATTGAATACCCTGCAGGGAAATGTGATTGAACATGTCGACGTAGCTACCGAGCTAGGTATTAAACATATGGCTGCCGCTTTAGCGAAAGTTAATATTGATGTTTTAGTTTGTAATGCCGGTATTTTACGTGATGAAAGTTTAAATGATTTAAACCTCGACACAATACGAGAACAATTTGAAATTAATGCCTTGGCGCCGCTAAATGTTGTAGCCAGTTTACAGCAGCAACTACAACAAGGTGCAAAAATAGCGCTTATTACATCGAGAATGGGTTCTATTGCTGATAATAGTTCTGGTGGACGTTACGGATACAGAATGTCGAAAGCGGCTTTAAACGCGGCAGCAATGTCTTTGTCGCATGATCTTGCCAGTCAAGAAATAGCAGTTGGTATTTATCATCCCGGTTATGTACAAACTGATATGGTTAATTATGGTGGTGATATCAGTGCTAGTGAATCTGCACAGCGATTGGTAAAGTTAATTAATCAACTTAACCTTAATGAAAGTGGCGTATTTAGACACTCTAATGGTGAAGTGTTACCTTGGTAGGTTAATTTACGGTATCTTCTCTGGCTAACTAAAATAAATAAAACATTACTCACGCTGAATTTAAGATGACAGTGACAAAAATTAAAGCTCCCGCAAACCCAAAGCATATAAAAATATGGCAAACCGTGCAGGCGATTCCTGTTGGGAAAATAGCATGTTACGGCCAAATAGCCGATCTTGCTGGTTTACCTGGAAGGGCAAGACTGGTTGGTAAAGCATTGGGTTCAGTCCCTAACGAAGGCTGGCGAGGGCAAGTAGTACCTTGGTATAGAGTGTTAAATTCACAAGGGAAAATTTCATTTCCGATAGGCAGTGAAAATTTTGAACGGCAAAAAAATTTATTACAAGATGAGCAAGTGGTTGTTATTGGCGCACGGGTTAAACTAAAAGAGTTTCAATGGTTGCCTGATTTAGCTGAATTATTGTTTGTTTTAGAGCATTAGTATTTTTGTTTATATCGAGCACTAAATACCGTTGTAGACTATGCATTTCTACTTTTGCTCTAGAAACACTTAACTGATTGTCAGATTAAAGGTGCTTCAATATATTTATTTGTTCCCGTTCACTAATTTATTCATCTATTTTCTTGCCAATAAAGTTGAATGCTTTATGCTGTGTACGGCTATTGATTGATATGATTTTCTATTCTAGGTTGCTGAAATAAAAGGATTTTAAATGAATGTAAAAGTCATGGTGACGACTCTAATATTTTTACTTTTCTATACTACGGTAACAGAAGCAAAGGTTGTTAAAGTTAGATTATCCGAAGTTACTAAACAAAATTCTAAATACTTTATCCTCAAGAATAAATTAAGAGTGTATTTAATTTCGGATCCTGATTCCGACATATCATCTGCCTCAGTAAGTATGATTCTTGGGCAAGGAGATACTCCTGATGAGCTCCCTGGGCTACCCCATGTATTAGAACACACCTTGTTTTTAGGAACCAAACACTACCCTCAAATGACTGATTGGTCAGATTTTTTTAAGCCTAAAGGCTGGTCAAATGGCTCAACCAGATCAGATATTTCTAGATATCACTTTCAAATTGGTTCATCACATTTTCAAGAAGGTTTAAAACGCCTACATGATTTATTATTTAATCCATTACTACGTGAAAAGGGCTTTAGACAAGCACTGGAAGAGGTAGAAAATGAATATCAAAATAAGAAGAATGAATGGCGTAAACTATTATCTGTTATGAGAGAGAACGTTAATCCGGAGCATCCATTGGCCGTATTTGGTACGGGGAATAATGATTCTTTGGGACAATATACAAACGTTATGCATAAAGAGCTAATGGCGTTATATCACCGATATTACCACCCTGAAAATATGGCGTTGGTTGTGTATCATTCTGCGTCCTTAAAAGAAATAGAAGAACATGTAAGGCTTGTTTTTGCAGAAACACCTACGCAGTATACTTATGAAAGGCGTCCTGCTCCTGCTTTACTGTTAAAGGAACAAACAGAAAATATCATTAAAGTTAGTACAGATAGCGCTAAGTTTTCATTAGATTTACGTTTTGAGATACCAGCGAGAACGACTAATGTCGATGCGATTCTTCCAGAGTACCTAAGTGAGTACCTTCGCGAATCAATAAAAAATAATTCAAACTATGAAGTGCTAGTTACACATGCATCTTTAGCATTTCAAGGTGATATGTATACCGGGTTGGCAGATATATACCTTGAATTAACGCCAAAAGGGAATGAGCAGCCCGAACTAGTTATTAATTTAATTAACAATATCTTAAAAGAGTTTAGGCATGATATTAAGCACTCGGAGATCCAAAACAAGCTATGCTTAGGCTTAAAAGCACATCAAAAAGGTCGAGTTCAGGAAATTGGTGACTGGCTTAGTGATATATCAGATCAAATGATACGGAGAAAATCAATCACATATAGCGATATAGAGTATTGTCCTGCTGGCATCCCTGCTAAAAGTATTGAAAAGTTTATACGTTATTTAACAAGAGAAAATATGCAAGTATTCCATGTCACAGATAAGGAATTTAATGCTAATGGCGTTTCTAAGTTTTACAACGTGCCATTTTCAAGTCAAAAATTAAAGTGACTAAAGTCTTTTATTAGATAGTTAACTAAAGTAACTTTGGCTTATTCAGTCAGCCAAAGTTGCTTTGTTTTATAAGTTATAAATGCGTTCTAACTTCAAAAAGCTCTGGGAAAAAGCTGACATCCAGAGCTTTTTTCAAAAAGCCTACCCCAGATGAGCCACCTGTTCCTTGTTTATAACCAATAATACGTTGCACGGTATACATATGCTTGAAGCGCCACTGCTGAAAGGCATCTTCAATATCAACCAACTTTTCTGCTAACTCATATAATTCAAAATAAGTTTCAGGTTGTTGATAAACATTTAGCCATGCGGCAAGCACAGAATCGTTACGCTGATAAGGTTGTGTAATATCGCGTTGCTTCACGTTATCATCAATATCAAAGCCTGCATTTGCTAATGCAATGATGACTTCATCGTAAAGGCTGTTCGAGTTTAATAGCTGGCTTAGTTCTTGGTGTGCAGGGTCGTTAGCTTTGTGAACACTGAGCATATCAGCATTCTTATTACCTAATAAAAACTCCAGCTTACGGTAGCCATAGGATTGAAAACCTGACGAACGCCCTAAATCGTCACGAAACTTTAAGTAGTCACTTGGCGTTAGCGTAGATAATATATTCCAAGATTGTGTTAATTGCAGGAATATTTGTTTAACTCGCGCGATAACTTTAAATGCGGGGCCAAAATTAGCTGACTTTATATGTTCTACAGCGCGCTGTAATTCATGCCCAGCTAGCTTTAACCACAATTCACTACTTTGATGAATGACAATAAACAGCATTTCGTCATGTTCATTACTGATAGGCTTTTGAGCCGACAATATTTGCTCTAACTGTAAGTAATCGCTGTACGACATTTCATCGTTAAAGTCTTGATGAATACCGTCTTCTAGTGCTCGGTAGTTTTCTTTTTCATTACTAGGTTGTGCATGAAAAGGGCAACCCGTGTTTTTGCTTTCCTGACTTTCTTCTTGCGTTTTTTTAGTCATTTTAATTACCCTCATTTATTTTCACCTCTAGCGTGTATTACAGCTTCATTATTTGCCCCTTTAAATGCTGCTTCTGCTAGTTTTTGCAATTTTTGATATACAAAGTCTTCTTGCCAGCAATGCTCGATATCAGGTATTCGCATGATTTGTTGCATTATTTTTTGTTGAATGTCACCAATTGCTAGGGCTTCTGAATAGGGTAATAAAGGTGAAAAGGTCACCATAGAGTAAAGTGGTGTCCAAAGCTTTGGTTGGCGTTGATGAAACTCTGCTTCTATTTTCTTTTGTAATAAAAATGATGCCTGCCCTGAATACTCACTCATTTCGATAAAGTTGCGTTTGGCTAACTCTGTGATGGCATCGGCATTAATTTTTCTAGCGCCTTGGTAAGCAGGGAAAATTTGCGACCAGTCATTGTTATATTGGCTAATTAATTCACCGAGTACGCGACAATCTTCAAAACCACAATTCATACCTTGGCCAAAAAATGGCACCATGGCATGTGCTGCATCACCAATTAAAGCAACTTTGTTATTAATCACCCAAGGGTCAACACTGACTAATGATAAAGGATTAGCTGTTTTTTCCATAAACTCATCAACGGGGTTTTCAAGTAATGACATGGCATCGGCAAAGTTTTGTTGAAAAAACTCACTGACATCACTGCGTTGTGTTAAAGACGAAAATGAGACTTCACCTTGGAAGTCGAGAAATAAAGTACAAGTAAATGTTCCGTCAGGATTAGGAAGTGCAATCAGCATAAAGTCTTTACGAGGCCAAATATGCAGTGCGTCCTTGTCCATTTTAAAAGAACCGTCTGCATTGGCAGGAATATGCAATTCAATATAGCTTTGCGGCATATATGACTGACTATAACTAAAGCGCGGGGTTTCTTGTGCTAAACGGCGAACCTTAGAGTAAGCGCCGTCAGCACCAAACAGAATATCACCACTGACTTTATTTATTGCATGCTCATGGCTAAAGCTTGCAGATGCGCTGTTAAAGTCAACATCTATAAGACGTTGTTCAAACTCAATATTAATAAGTGATTCTTTTTCGGCTAAATCAAGTAACTGTTCGTTAATGCCTGCACGGGAAACTGACCATATTGCTTGGCCTTCTTTACCATAAGCTTGTTCGGTAATTGTGCCATCTACAGCATGCATAACACGTTTTTTCATCGCGATAGCATTTTGTTTAACTTGTTCGGCAATACCAACCGCTTCTAAGGCTAACCATCCTCTATCTGACAACGCTATATTGATTGATTTACCTTGATAAACGCTATGTTTTCTTGAGTCTGGGCGCGACTCGCATAAGTTAACAGGGTGGCCATGTCGGGCTAATATCACTGCCAGCAATGCACCGACTGGACCTGCACCAGCTATGGTGATTTTTTCTTTCGCGGTATTTTTTTTCAACTGTGTATTAGCCATTAAATACACTCCTTCAAAATTCTGACAAAATGATAAACATCTTGAAAGCTATTGTATAAAGGTACGGGAGCGACGCGGATAACATTTGGCTCTCGCCAATCGGTAGTTACGCCGTTTTCTTCTAAGGCGTTGTACATAGCTTTGCCATCTAAACCTGTAACATTAACCATTAGGGATAATTGACAGCCACGTTGAGAGTTTTCTAACGGTGTAATAATACGAATTTTACTACCTAGCTCTGCGGCGATTAAGTCAATTAAGTACTGACTAAGTTTTAAGGATTTCTCCCGTAAAGGCTTCATACCGCCTGCAAGCTTGATGGTATCAAAAGAGCCCCTAACAGCGGCTAGGGACAATACTGGCGGATTTGATAATTGCCAACCTTCAGCGCTTGGAATTGGCTTGAAAGTATTCTCCATTTTAAAACGACTAGATTTATCATGACCCCACCAACCAGCAAGACGATTAAGCTCAGTATTTTCAACATGCTTTTGATGAACAAAGCAGCCAGCAACTGAGCCTGCGCCACTGTTTAAATATTTGTAACTACACCAACAAGCAAAATCGACTTGCCAGTCATGTAAGGATAACTCGATATTTCCAGCTGCATGGGCAAGATCAAACCCTACTTTAATTCCTTTGGCTTGAGCCACCTCTGTAATGCGCTTCATATCGAGCACTTGCCCTGTGTAATATTGCACACCAGGCAGTAAAATTAGCGCAATTTCGTCGCCATGTTGCTCAATGATTTGCCATAAATCATCATAATTCAGTAGCTCTTCGCCTGCACGTGGTGTCCACAGTAACAGGTTGTCATCAACGTTTTCATTGTGATGTTTCAGTTGTGATTCAACCGCGTAATGATCTGACGGAAAAGCGTGGTCTTCAATCAATATTTTACTGCGTTGCTGAGTTGGCTGATAAAAACTAGCCATCATAAAATGCAAATTGGCAGTTAACGAATTCATCATCACCACTTCTTTTGGTAATGCGCCAACAATTTCAGCGGCTTGCTCAGTCAGGAATTCATGATAAGGCATCCAGGGGTAATCACCTTCAAAATGCCCTTTAACGCCACGTTGTTGCCAAGCATCAAGCAATTCGATGACAGCTTCACGGGCAAGTTTGGGTTGTAAACCTAGTGAGTTACCAGTGAAGTAGTATTCATTCTCACCTGATGCTTGCTTGGGAATAGAAAAGTGCTCACGCATATGCGCGATTGGATCCGCTGCATCTAATGCTTTTGCAAAAGCTAAAGTGGTAATGTTTTTATCTAGCGTTGTTTCGTTAGTCATTGCTGTACCTATTCTTGTGCTTATTTTTATTATTGTGTTGTTCGATAAATCGACATTAAGCTTTTTATTATTTTACTTTGGTAAACTTAATACCGTTCACGTAATGCTGTACCTTAGGTTTAGGCCTTTAATCGGGTAGCGCTTCAGCCTGATACAACATGGGTCTACTCGGCGCTGCGTCATTAACAAACGCAGGTGTTTGTATATTGGCGAAATAGAAACCGTCTGGTATCGAGTTATCGATATAAGCCATTTCAGTAATGGTTTTGTTGAGCAAGCTATTTGGACTTGGCTGATGTGCTCCTTCAGCAACTTGCCAAAAAATATGGTGACAAGTTAATAGTCCGTCATCATCCAATCTGTCTAATGATGGAATATCTAGAATTAGATGCTCAACGCCAAGCTCATTGAGATATAAAATAGCTTCTCGACTAAAAAAGGCAGGTTGATTACTCGCGCTATAACTTTCCTGACATTTACTCGCTGTATTTGGCAATGTTCTTACTGCGACAGATTGCAATTGTTCAATGCTATAACTTGATAAATGTTGCTCAAGTTGTTGTCGGTCGATAACAAAATCATCGACATTAAAGCCAGGGCTATATTCATCGTGACAGCCCATGGCGGGAATGGGAGTAACTGATATTAAAGCGCACGGCATTAGTGGTGGTATTTCAAGCGCTGATACTTTTAATGCTAGTGTATTACTTGTATCGCAAATATGCGCGATAGTTTCAGTATGTGTGCCGTTGCAATGTGGGTTGAGAGTGAGCTCATTGACATTGCAGCTACCGCCTTGTTCAGTATCACCAATAAAGCCATTTTCTTGCATCGGAATGGCGGTAGCGGGTGTTGCTCCAAAGTGATTTGGCTGCTGTTCAGCATTATTAAAACAAACGGCAATCGCTAGAGAATGAGCAAAATCAGTATTGACATTATAATGTTGGTTGCCAAGCGAAATTGTGGTTAGCATAGCGCGTCCTCAATACTTAACGTGACTGTCATGATGTGATGGTGCATTGAAGATAACATCATAAGAATTGCTCCTTAGTTAATCCTAACCATTTCAACGCACTGCCATGTAGTAACTTAGCTTTTATGTCATCACTAAAATTACTGGATTCTATTAATTTTCCAGGGCTAAGTTCACCCAATGGAAATGGGTAGTCTGTGCCAAGAGCAATATTGTCTGGTCCCATTAAATCGACCAAGTATTTCAATGCTAATGGGTCGTGTACCAATGAGTCTAAATAGATTTGTGGAAGAAAATCGCGCGGGTTAATAGGACAGTCAACAGCGCAAAGATCAGGTCGAACATTAAAGCCATGTTCAATTCGTCCTATGGTTGCTGGAAATGACCCACCGCCGTGGGCAAAGGCTATTTTCAACTTAGGCAAACGCTGCAATACACCGCCAAATATCATTGAACACATCGCTAAACTTGACTCTGCTGGCATACCTACTAACCACGGTAACCAATACTTCGGCATTTTCTCTTTTGCCATCATGTCCCACGGGTGTACGAATACGGCGGCGCCAAGGTCTTGTGCGGCTTCAAATATTGGGAACAACTGTTCGTGATCTAAGTTCATATCATTGATATGAGAGCCAATTTGAATGCCGGCTAAGCCTATATCTTTCACGCAGCGCTCTAATTCTTTAATCGCTAAGTCTGGTGCTTGCATCGGCACGGTACCTAAACCAACAAAGCGTTTTGGGTGCTCAGCAACAATGCCGGCGATATGGTCATTTAAGTATTTCGCTAGGTCTAAGGTATCGTTGGGTTTTGCCCAATAGTTAAACATTACTGGAACGGTAGAAAGTACTTGTACATCGACATTATGTTGCTGACAGTCTTGCAATCGTACTTTAGGGTCCCAGCAGTTGTGCTCAATTTCACGAAAAAATTTGTCGTCAACCATCATACGGGCGCAACCGCATTTGTGATGATCTAAGCTAACAAAGCCACCGTAACCATATTTTTCTCGTAAGTTTGGCCACGTTTTCGGTAAAATATGGGTGTGGATATCAATTTTTAACATATGTTTACTTCCTTTTATCCACTATGACTTTGTTGTTGTGAAACCACATTTTTTGCACTGACAGTTTTCGGTTTTGCTATAAAAGTTATCAAATATAATGGGCAAGTCTGTTTCGATATTGTCTAGGCAAAACTGCTCGTTGTATAACGGCGCTTTACATTGCGGGCAAAACCAAAATAATGCATCTTGCTGGCCTTGAGCTCTTTTTTGCTCAACCACTAGTCCGACACTATTTTCAAAGCGCTGCGGTGAATGCAATACTTTTGGTGGCAGTAGAAATATTTCTCCCGCTTTAATTGGAATATCAATAAACTCAAGCGCTTTTTCTGACTTTTTCGCTGTGTCATCGCACAACGTGGGATAGCAGTCTTGTTCTTTACTATTAACAATGCTGAGAACCATTTCGCCTTCTAGTTGAAAAAATAGTTCTGGTGTTTCGTTGTAGTGAAAGTCGCTGCGATTATTAGGACCACCAACGACCATAACAATGTAGTCATCTTGTTCGAATATTTGTTTATTACACACCGGTGGCTTTAGCTGTTCGCGGTGATCATCAATCCACTGTTGAAGGTTAAAGGGCATGGCAAAGTTAGGCATTAGTTACACCTCTTTCTTTGTTTTAGCTGCAGGCAGCGCAGCAATACATTTCAATTCAATTGCGATAGGGGTTGGTAGTTTATTAATTTCTACCGTGGTTCGACATGGCATATTCTCTGAAAAATATTCAGCATAAATTCGATTATAAGTGGCAAAATCATCTTTCATGTTAGTGAGAAAAACAGTGACATCAACCAAGTCCATCCAATCGGCATTTGCTGCAGCTAAAATGGTGCTTATATTTTGAAAAACACTGTGGCATTGTGCTGCAATGTCATAACTGATGATTTCACCATTTTTATTTAATTCAACGCCAGGAATATCAGAGCTGCCAGCTTGACGAGGGCCAACGCCAGATAAGAATAGTAAGTTACCCACTTGACGGGCGTGCGGGTATAAACCAACGGGTTTAGGTGCTTGATCAGCGTTAAATAATTCAGACATAGTTTTTTCCATTTTAATTATTGTTTTTATATGTGTTTGTTCTGTTTATGCTGTGTATACGTGGCTGCTCAAACATAAAGCGTTATTCCATGCTGTAATTCACTTTTTGCGTTAGCGCCATGATATGACCTAGATGAATCTTTAAAGACTGAGATCTCAAAAAAATTTAAAACACAAAAGTTGCAAGCATAAAAGCATAAACGGTAATTATTACAGTTTAGTTCAAGAAGCGGAGGGAAGGGTCAGATCAACGTCCATTTGCAGCCTAATACGCTGGCAAATATCGCTCCTGATGATTTAAATTTACAACAACTTTGATTCATTTTTAGTTAGTCATCTCGGTTAGTATTTGACACAAACATTTTTGCTTTCGGTAAAGAATCGCATCGCTTCATGACCACCTTCACGGCCTAGCCCTGAATGGTTCATGCCGCCAAAAGGGGTGCGTAAATCTCGTAATAACCAACAATTGATCCAAACGATGCCGGTGTTTAGTGTTTCGGCCAATTGGTGTGCTCGCCCTAGATGGTTAGTCCAAATAGTTGCCGCTAAGCCATAATTACTGTCATTAGCTAATGTTAATGCTTCTTCATCAGTATCGAATGGTTGTAATGTTATTACAGGGCCAAAGATCTCTTCTTGATTACACTGTGCTTGATTGTCTAAGTTTTCAATAATCGTAGGTTGTAAAAAATAACCCTTTTGACAACGACCAGCTAAGTTAACTTGTTTGCCTCCGGCTAATATTTTTCCACCTTCTGCTTTTGCAAGTTCAATATAATTTAGTACTTTTTCAAGGTGGCTTTTGGAAACTAAAGCCCCCATTTGACTATCATCAAGTAAAGGATCATTTGGCTGTAACGCCTTTGCTTTATCCACCAATGCTTGTTTAAATTTTTCGTAGATAGGGCGCTCGATATAAAGGCGTGAAGCACATAAACAAATTTGCCCTTGATTGGCAAAGCTCGCTCGAAAAACTTGTTCAACAGTATTATCAAAATCACAGTCAGCAAAGATCAACGCGGGATTTTTTCCACCAAGTTCAAGTGATAGCTTTTTAAATGTCGGCGCTAACAGTTGCGCAATTTTGGCACCTGTAGTTGTGCCGCCGGTAAATGAGATAGCTTTAATTTCCTGGTGTTGGCAAATAGCTTGGCCAACTTTTGCACCGCTACCATGCAGAATGTTTAATACTCCAGCCGGTAAACCCGCTTTTTGGCATATTTCGCCTAATAATGCTGCCGTTTTTGGTGTGACTTCAGATGGCTTGGCAATTACACAATTTCCAGCCGCTAATGCTGGCGCTATTTTCCAAGTAAATAAATACAAGGGTAAATTCCACGGAGAAATACAGCCAACAATACCCACGGGTTGGCGCAAGGTGTAATTAATTGCTGCGCCGGCTATGGCGTGAGATTCACTAGCAAACTGCGAACAGGCATGAGCAAAAAATTTAAAGTTACTAGCCGCGCGTGGAATATCAACAGCGCGCGCTAAAGAAACAGGTTTACCATTATCAATGGCTTCAGCCATAGCTAACTCATCAATGCGAGCTTCAATTTCTTGTGCGATTGCACTGAGCATATCAGCACGTTGCTCAAGTGACATCGCTTGCCATGCAGGTAGCGCTTTTTTAGCTGCCGCGACGGCAAGTTCAACATCTGCTTTTTCACTATCGGGAATTTTCCCATAAACCAAGCCGGTTGCAGGCTCTATGTTATCTAGATAGTTTTCTCCTAGTGGTGCGTGATATTGACCGTTAATAAAATTTGCAATGATATCCATATTAATGCCCTTATAAACAGCTCGTACGACCGCCATCAACAGGTAAATTAATACCAGTAATATAGCCTGCCGCAGGCGATGCTAAAAATGCTGCAACAGCGGCAAACTCTTCTGGTGCTGCAAATCGGCGCATCGGAATTTGTGCTTTTTCATTAATGGTCGCTTGTTCGATTGATATATCCTGTTTTTTAGCTTTGCCAGCAATGATGGCATCTAATCTAGCTGTTGCTGTTGCTCCGGGTAGTACATTGTTAACAGTAATGCCGTATGGACCTAATTCATTTGCCAACGTTTTTGCCCAACTTGCCACAGCCCCACGTATGGTATTTGATACGCCTAAGCCAGGGATCGGTTGCTTAACTGAAGTGGAAATAACATTAATAATTCTACCGAATTGTTTTTCTTTCATGGCCGGTAAAAGTGCTTGTACTAAATGATGATTAGTCACAAGGTGTAAATTAAAAGCATCGATGAAGGCATTGACATCGCTAGTACTAGCAGGACCTGGAGCAGGGCCGCCGGTGTTATTGATTAAAATATCATAACCGCCATTTTTAGCGACATCAGCAATAATTACTTGATTAACTTGTTCGGGGTTGGAGAAATCCGCAATGAGAGTTTGATGACTTTGCCCTTGAGCAGTACAAAGCTCTTGTTGCACTGCTGTGAGTTTTTCTTGGCTGCGCGAGAATAAGGTGACGCTGGCGCCTAAACTCGCAAGTTCCAATGCACATGCACGACCAATACCTTGACTACTTCCGCATACCAAAGCGCGTTTAGAGGCTAAATTAATATCCATTTCTGACCTTTTTTATTATCATTATTTAGTACTTAATTTGTTCACGAATTAGTATTAAAACAGTGAGTAAATTACTCAATAGATTTGCTTTAATTTAATCAACAAATTTAAGTCGTCATTTTTTTATTAGACTTTTTTAGCACAATAAAAAATTTAATGTCAGTAAAATATTGACAAAAATTGTGCAAATTTGTTGGTCTAGTGTCATGTTAAATTGCCGATGATTAATTAATCTTAAAGTGTTGATAAAAAAATCTTATCCCCGAGTTTCATAAATCAATAAATAAACAAATAGTATGTGGTTTTGTATGTTAGCTATGCAGGTAGGTGCTTATATGCTCTTTTTGATGGTGGTTTGAACTGATGTTAGGTGAGTGTTTATTTGACACTTCTTGGCTGGGAATCAATCAACTAATAGCTAGTTAATTATCGCTAACTAACGCTGAAATTATGCGCCATATCGAAAATAGCAAGACTTTGATAAGTAGCCTAGGTACAGTAAGTTAATAAAATAATAATTAATTAAGCCCTAATAACCTGGCAGATCATTGTCTATTTGGGGCAATAATTGGAGTCGAAAAATGAACCGTAAACCTCTTTCAGTTTTGATCGCAATAGCGTTGACCTTAGGGTCGTTATCTATGTCGAATGCGTTTGCTTTTGAAAAACAAACTGCAAACTATATTGCTAAAGATTACCAACAGCATTTAGCACCATTGTGGGATCATTTTCATCAAAATCCTGAGCTATCGCTAATGGAGATAAAGACAGCAAAACGTCTAGCAAAAGAATTACGCGCTGTTGGTTTTGAGGTGACGGAAAAAGTTGGTGGCACAGGTATTGTGGCATTAATGAAAAATGGTGACGGCCCTATGGTGATGGTGCGCGCCGATATGGACGGCTTACCTGTAGTTGAGCAATCAGGTTTAGCAAATGCCTCAAAAATAAAGATGAAAGACTGGAACGGTGAAACAGTGGGGGTAATGCATGCTTGTGGTCACGATGTTCATATTACGAGCTTAGTCGGAACCGCTCGTTATATGGCTGACAATAAGGATAAATGGTCGGGTACTTTGATGTTAATAGGCCAGCCTGCAGAAGAAAAGGGCCCTGGAGCATCAGCAATGATGGCTGATAATTTATGGCAACGTTTTGGTAAGCCGGATTACGCTTTTGCTTTTCATGTTAGTGCAAACGCGGAAGCGGGGAAAGTTATTGTTGATGAAGGTTCGCCATATGCAGGTGCTGATACGGTTGATATAACCGTTCATGGTATTGGTGCTCATGGTGCATCGCCGCATCAAGGGAAGGATCCGATCGTGATCGGCGCGCAAATTGTCAATAATCTGCAAACAATTATTAGCCGTGAATTAGCGCCACGCTACGCTGGTGTTATCACTGTTGGTGCTTTTCATGCTGGCACTAAGCATAATATTATTTCTGATGAAGCTAAGTTACAACTTACTGTGCGCAGCTTAACACCTGAAGTGCGCGAGCAGCTTTTATCAGCCATTAAGCGCATTGCTATAGGTACAGCACGTACTGCAGGAATGCCGGAAGACAAGCTACCAGAAGTGGTTGTTAGTGAGTTTTCTTTTCCACCAACCTTTAACGATCAAAAACTCGCTAAGCGCTTAAAAGGAGTGTTGAGTGAAGCAATGGGCAGTGATGCCTTGTTAGAGCCTTCAGAAACCGGCATGGGCGCGGAAGATTTTGGTTTCTTCACCAGTAAACCTTATATTCCAAGTGTTTATTTTAAGGTGGGTGGTACGCCAAAAGCTGACTTTGAGCGTGCGGCTGCAGGCGGTGCACAGGTACCAAGCCATCACAGCCCACAATTTAAAATTACGCCTGAGCCAGCAATTAAGTCTGGTGTTGAAGCAACTGTTCACGCTTTATTGGATGTGATGAAAAAGTAAATGTTTTTTTATTTTAACGAGCACGAGAATTAACTTTTCGTGCTTTTTTTATTCATTTGTTAAAATACTAATTCAGCTCAATTAAGCTAACCATTTGTTGTTGCCATTTTTTTTTGATGGCAGAGTTGATGCCTTGCTGTTCCATTTTATTCATAGCTTTTTTCAGCGTATCAACAATGGCTTTATCGGTGTTTAAACTGCAGGCAAAATAAAAGTCTAGTGTTAGCTCTTTCAACATAAATACACCTTTATATTTCTTAGCTTCTGCTGAGTTCTGCACTCTGTTCGCGATAAGGTCATCATTGAGCACCACTAAATCAATTTGACGGCTAGGTATTTCAAGTAATTTGAGTAAAGAGTCGTAATTATTCATCACGTATAGATTTTTATTCTCTACAAAACCTTTTGATATTAAAAAGTGATGAGTAACATCATCTTTTATCACGGCAATTCTATAATTTTTAGCTTGTGCTAAATTTTCTATCACAATTGGCTTTTTGCTTAATGCATAAAGTGAAATGGTACTTTTGGTGATATGACCTATCCATTGAAACTTGGGTTTGCGCTCAGGAATATATGCTAATGAGTATATGCAAGTGTTGGCTACGTGTAATGCTCTATTGTATGAGTGTGACCAAGGATGTGCTTCTAGAGCGTAATCAAGTTTAGATGCTTGCAATGTTGCGGTAACAATTTCAGTTGATAAACCACCAATAGATTTTTCAGTGACAATTTGAAAAGGGGCTAGGTGCTCTGTAACGATACTTAATTTCGCAGCAGAAACCTGACTATTAAAAGCAAACGAAGTAACGATTAGCCCAATAACGAGTTTACTGATGAATTGCATTATTTTGCATTAATCCTGTTGCACATAGCCATAATATCTTTATGGCTATTATGATACTAGAAAAGGCGAGTGGCAAGGCTATGGTTTTTCGAACTAGAAGTTATCGTGAAAAATGGTGTTATTTTAAAGCTGTATTAGTCTTAAAAATCAAAGGTATGAATAAAAAAAGCCCAGTCAAAGACTGGGCAAAAAAACATAAGGGAGAAACTAGTCAAATATTAAGGTTAACTTACCACCTCGTTGTCGCCTTGTTGTAATAAGCTTTTACCATTAATCGCTATTTTTCTTGGCTTTAAGGCTTCCGGTATTTCTCTTTCTAAATCTATATGCAACAGACCGTGTTCCATAAAGGCACCAATTACTTTTACATGGTCACCTAATTGAAATTTACGTTCAAAGTTACGTTCGGCAATACCTTGATGTAAAAATTTACGTTCTGTTTTATCGACATTACCAGCTTTAGTGCCAGTAACGACTAAGGTATTTTGTTTTGATTCGATGTCTAATTCTTCTTCGGCAAAACCGGCTATTGCCATGGTGATGCGATATCTATCTTCCGCCAATAATTCAACGTTGTACGGAGGGTAAGAAGATTGTTTGTCTGCTCTTGAGGCTTTATCTATTAAACCAGCTAAGTGATCAAATCCGATAAATGAGCGGTAAAGTGGGCTGAAATCTGTAGATGTACGCATAATTCATATCCTAATTTTAAGTTAAGCAATATGTTGTCTCTGCAAATATATTTCTGATGCTAATACCAGCTTATGCTGCGAATTATTACATCTGAAATTTTCTATTCTCAGAGTTTAATTGTGCCTTTCAATATTGAACAGGCGGTTATTGTAGACCCTATCGGCGACTACAATAATAAAGATGGGATTGATGGAATTGTTTTCAAGAGGAAATTGAAATTAATTTGATTTTTATTTTTGATGTTCGACTTAGTAGTTTGATATGTATAGTTTTTATTGTAAAAAAAAAGCTAACGTTAATTGTTAGCTTTTTCATGGCGTAGTGTAATAAGTGTTACTCTTTTGGCTTAGTTACTCTTTTGGCTTAGTTACTACTTTTTGAACTGAGCTAGTCGTCTGACTAAATGATTTTAATTTCGCTAATGCTGTATCATAATCAGGATGCTGAGATATATTGCCAACTAACTCTTTATAGGCAATTTTACCATCGGAATTGATGATGAAAATTGCACGAGTTAATAGCCCCATATCTTTAATCAACAAGCCATATTTTTGGCCAAAATCACGCCAAACAGCATCAGATAAAACTTTGATGCTTTCGACTTTTTCAGTTTTACAAAAACGTTTTTGTGCAAAAGGTAAATCATTGCTTATCGTTAACATAACGACATTTTCAGGTAAGTTAGCTACTTCTTCATTAAAACGTTTAGTTTGTATTGAACAAACGCCAGTGTCTAGGCTTGGTACCACTGAAATTAATACATTTTTATCTTTAAACTCATCAAGTGTAATAGGTGAAAATGACTCATTTACCACTTTGAAGTTTGGCGCGCTATCACCCAAATTGACTTGATTACCAAGCAAGGTGACATACTTTTTACCTGCCATTACTAAGTTAGTGGTTTCTGTTAAATTAGTCGGTACAATTTCAGCCGTTGCAGAAAACATAATTAATGCACTAAGCGTGGAAATTAAAGGTAATTTTAAAATATTCATCATTTGGTCATTTAACTCAGGTAAAATATTGATCAAGCTTACCTTTGCGTAAGAAAAAATGCGAATAAAAGCTGTTTTATTTTCAAAAGCTAACTATTGTTTATTATAATGTAACTAGCATATGTATTAGTGAATATATCTTGCCGAATAATTTGATTTAGCTGAATTTTTTATTTTGTTAAATTTTGATAACGCAACCTAGGGTTTTTTCCTTTATGCCAACAACTTTGTTAATTTGTGATGATTCCAATATGGCGCGCAAGCAAGTAGCGCGCTCGCTTCCCGATGGATGGGATGTCGAAATAACCTTCGCCACCAACGGAGCTGAAGGAATAGCCGCAATAAAAGAAGGCAAAGGCGATGTACTCTTACTTGATTTAAATATGCCGGTAATGGATGGCTATCAAGTATTAGAGACAATTTTAAAAGAAGACTTACCAACGCTTACCGTAGTTATTTCTGGTGATATTCAACCTGAAGCGCACCAACGAGTTAAAAGCCTTGGTGCGTTAGATTTCATTAAAAAACCTGTCGATAAAAATAAGCTGACTGAAATATTGCAAGCTTATGGTGTTTTTAATACCGATGATCTGATTTGTAATGAAGCCATTGATACTACGCCTGAGCCTTTGGCTAGTTCACCTATTCAAGCTGAAATACCGCCTATTGCGGAGCATGATTCGACAACCCCGGATACTTTTGAAAAACCTCTTGAATCTACCATTGAGCTTGATAGTGAAATGCGTGATTGTTATCAAGAAATTGCCAATGTTGCGATGGGACAAGCAGGTGACTTATTAGCGCGATTACTCGATGTGTTTGTTCTATTACCAATTCCCAACGTTAACTTAATTGAAGTTAGTGAGTTAACAATGGCACTTTCCGATGTAGAGTCGAAAGAGAAAACATCAGGTATTTGCCAGGGCTTTATTGGAGCAGGTATTTCAGGTGAAGCTTTACTTATTTTAAACGATTCTAGTTTCAAAGATGTCGCGTCATTGATGAACTATCATCATGAACTTGATAATAATGTTGAGCTAGAGTTGCTAATGGATATGGCTAACTTGCTTATAGGTGCTTGTTTAAGTGGTATATCAACTCAGCTTGATATGTCATTTAGTCAAGGGCACCCGGTAGTGCTAGGGCAACATAGAAAAATTTCTGAGTTAATTGCGACAAATGCCAATAAGTGGAAAAAAACCCTCGCTATTGAAATTAGTTATAGTATTGAAAACTACCCAATTAAGTGTGATTTACTGCTGCTTTTTACTGAAGAGTCAGTAAAGACACTTAATAATAAAATTGCTTACTTGTTGGATTAATCATGTCAGTACAAACAGATCAGTTAAATGAATTACATTGGTTAATGGAAATGCTACACACTATTGATGTGGGGTTAGTGGTACTTGATCGAGATTACAATATTCAAATTTGGAATGGTTTTATGGAAAACCATAGTGGATTATTGCCGCGCGAAGTGAAAGGGAAAGTGATATTTGAGCTCTTTGATGAAATTTCTGAAGATTGGTTTCGCCGCAAAGCTGAGTCGGTATTTTTATTAAAAAACAAAGCTTTTACCATTTGGGAACAACGACCTTATGTGTTTAAGTTTAATAACTATCGGCCAATCACTGGTACCGCAGACTTTATGTATCAAAATACGACATTCATCCCATTAATGTCGAGCACTGGTGATGTTTCGCATTTGTGTTTATTGGTGTATGACGTCACTGATAATGCGGTTCATAAAAAAGAATTAGAACAAGCAAATGCTGATTTAGCAGTGCTTAGCCAAACTGATGGCTTAACTCAGTTGTTTAACCGTAATCACTGGCAACATTGTATTGAAGCAGAGTTTAAGCGTTATACCCGTAGCCAAAATACTAGTAGCTTAGTAATGCTAGATATCGATCACTTTAAAGCAGTTAATGATAATTACGGTCATTTAGTTGGAGATGACGTAATAAGGCATTTAGCGAAATTAATTCGAGAACAAGTAAGAGAAACAGATGTTACGGGCCGTTATGGTGGTGAAGAGTTTGTTATTTTATTGGCAGACACCCATATTGATGATGCTGTGGTTTTTGCCGAGCGCTTGCGAAAAACAGTAGAAGATTCTGTGGTTATTTATAATGATATAGAAATTAAATACACAGTAAGTTTAGGCATAGCGGAAGTGGGATCATCAATTAAATCGGTGTCGCATTGGCTTGAAAATGTTGATAATGCTTTATATAAGTCAAAAGAGAGTGGCCGAAATAAAGTGACTATTCATCAACAGTAATATTAATTGATTGGATGTAAAAAAAGCCCATAAGGGCTTTTTTTGGTTAAATAAAAAGTAGTTTTATTATTAATTTTGAACTGACATATAACTCCACAACTAACCTTTTAATTGAATAGTTTTAACTATTACGCCTTTTGCTGTGCAATATACCAATGAATAGCTTGTGCAATAACTATCGCTAAAATAACGCCTCCCATATTTGCTAGCATATCTAGCCACTCGCCATAACGGTTTACGTATGGCTGAATTAGTTCGATTAAACCACTCCAAACTATGAAGAAAATCGCCAACGCGAACCAATATTTAGGCTTTTTAATAGCCGTAGGAAACATTAACGCACAATAAGAAATAAAATGATGCGTTTTATCACTTCCAGGTGCTGCTGGTAAATGCTCTACCGGAAATAACGAAGCAATTGTTATAAACGTTAAAACTATTAAAGTAATGCTCTGCCAAAACCGGTTAATAAAGTTGATTAATATTGTCATTTAATTTTTTTGATAAACCAATTTGCCATTCACCCACGTTTTTTCGACCGTCATTTGCCAAATATCTTGTTCTGGCATTTCAAATAGATTTTGCTCAAGTAAAACAAAATCTGCCTTTTTCCCTGTTGCTAGGCTGCCAATTATTTTTTCTTGATGGCCTGAATAAGCGGCATCAACAGTAAAGCTTCTAAATGCTTCAAGTGGAGTCATTTTTTCTTCAGCAAACCAGCCACCTTGCGGGCTATTGTTATGATCTTGTCGTGTTATTGAAGCATGTAGTCCGTAAAAAGGGTTTGGCGATTCAACAGGAAAATCTGAGCCAGCAGCAATTACAGCATTAGCATTAAGTAATTTTCTCCAAGCATAGGCGCCAAGTATTCTTTCTTTGCCCAACCTGTCTTGCGCCATGTTTTTATCACTGGTTGCATGAGTTGCTTGCATGGACGCGATAATATCTAATTCTGCAAAGCGTGGAATGTCTGCTAAACGTAACACTTGTGCATGTTCAACACGGTGACGCAGTTGTTTGCTTTTACTAGCTTTAATTTGTTTCTCATAAGTATCTAACACCAATTTATTGGCATTGTCGCCAATAGCGTGACTATTGACCTGAAAACCTTGCTGCATTGCTGTTTTGACTAAGTATTCAAACTCTTTAGGAGTGTTAAGTAATAAGCCTTTATGGCCAGGGTGGTCAGAGTAATCTGCAATTAACGCCGCGCCTCTGCTACCTAAGGCACCGTCAGCCTGTATTTTTACACTATTAAAAGTAAACATATCATCATTACTTTGGTATTGTCCTGCGGCCAGTGTTTGTTGCCAATTATTCGAAGGCAAGTACAGCATGGCATTGATACGAATGCTCATTTCTCCTGCTTGGCTAAGTTCTTTAAAAGCAGTAATATTATTGCTGTCGATTCCGGCATCATGAACGCTGGTTAGCCCGTAGCTTGCAAGTGAGTCCATTGCCTTTACTAATACTTGCTTTTGCTGCTTCATGGTAAGTGGTGCAATACCGTTATCGATAAGCGCCATGGCATTATCGATAAAAACACCCGTTGGCTCGCCATTTTCATCTCTAATAATATCACCACCTTCTGGTGATAATGTTGCTTTGGTGATACCCGCTAGTGCCATCGCTTTTGAGTTTGCCCAACCCGCATGACCGTCAACACGCTTAAGCCAAACGGGTTGTTCAGGGAATGCTTTATCTAGGCTTTTTGCACTTGGAAAGGCATTGCTTGGCCATTGTGTTTGATTCCAGCCACGGCCTTGAATCCATGTTAGCCCAGCATTTGCTTTGGCGTATGCTAAGGTTTTATTGATCGCGTCTTGCTCTGATGAGCTATTGACTAAGTCAGCACGTAATAAGCTTAATCCGTAACTTAATATGTGACCATGAGCGTCTATTAAACCAGGAATTAAAGTCTTTCCTTGGCCGTCGATGATTGTTAATTCTTTTGCGCTTGGCAGTGGCTCGGTTGCCAAATACAGTTTATCAATTTTATCATCAGTGAATTGAATTGCAGCAAATTGCCCTAACTTATCACCTGCAATGGTATAACCTTGGACGTTTTTAATTAAGGTGGTTTTTGCAAACACGAGTGCTGGACTTAATGTTGCTAAAAGCAGTGCGGTTTTGACTGATAGTGCTAGGCTAGTCATTAGAATTCCTTTTAATATTTCTTTTTATTATTGACAAATACTAGCATGAAAAATAATGAGTTTTTTATCTTTTTCATAAGTAAAAATAAAAGTTAAAAGGAAAAAAAAGGGTCCGAAGACCCTAGTTAAAATGATGGGGAAATTGTTAAATGGTTCTTGTCGCGGTGGCTGGTGCAATCATTGCTGCTTTTCTAGCAGGATAAAGTACGGCAAGCTGACCAACAATAAACAATGCAACAACACCAAAAGCAATTAATTCAAAGCTTATCGGCGATAAGTTAAAGGTACTGACTAACCACATATTAAGCCCAACAGCGCCAGTGCAGCCGATAACATTTCCAATGGCGGAAATAATAAAATTCTCCATCATAAAGTAACTCATGATTTGCCTTTTAGTCGCACCAAGTGCACGTCGAGTTCCTATTTGCTTAGTACGTCGATTGATACTAAATATAGCAAGACCGACAATACCAAAGCCAGTGATCAAGGTTAATGTGATAACGACGGTGGTCAATATTTTATTGGTGGCGTTGTGCTGACGGTAGCTGCGTTTGCGTGTGTCTTCAACGGTGGTTACACGGCGAATAATTCGCTCTTTATCGCTTTCTGCTAAGGCTTTTTCAATAATTGGCATTAGCGTATCACGACGGCCTTCTTCTGTGCGAATAAAGTAGTAGCTACCTTTAGATTCACGGTGAAATGGCACTAACATGCTGCGTTCAACTCCATTCCAGCCATTCCATGGTGCTTGTAGGGCTTTGACGATACCAATAATTTGCATGGGTTGAGTTTGTGAAATATAAACTGTTTTACCAACCGCTGACTGCCAATCATCAGGGTATAAGTTTTCTGCAAATGCTTTAGTGATAATGGTTTTTGCTGGCCAAGTTGACTGACCATCTTTACGAAGTTCAATATCTTCTTGAGTAAAATTAATACCGGCGATAAGTTCTAGTCCCATACTGTTTATTGCGTGCTCATCAACCATATATATCGCTGAGCCAACCGCGTCTTTATCTTCACCTGGTTCATGCTGAAGGGCCATTGACCAACCACTACTACTCAGTGGAACAGCATTAATTTGTATTGCATCAATTACGCCGGGCGTGTTGCGAATCATGTGTAAATCAGTTTGTAGGTGAGCTTGAATATTATAGTCTTGACCAAACACGGTATTGGTTAAATAAAAAGTATTGGCTTCGTCAAGGCCGCTGTCTCGCTGCATTTGCTGTTGACGGTCTTGGATCATAAAAATGGCGTTGACCATAATGGTCATCGTTAATGCAATTTGTAGTGCAATAAGTAAGGCACCAATTTTATTACGCGCTAAAGCGCGGAGAATAAGTCCTGTTTCTAACATAATTATTTCCTACTTTAGTTGAACTTTATTGGCTTTTTAATTGCTGTGCAGGCTGAATATTACAAGCACGCCACGTTGGGTATAAACCAGCTAAAATGGTTGATATCAGCGCAAGTCCAACGGCTAATATTGCCATGTTAGTGTCTAAGCTCGCTAAGCCCTGCATATAATCACCATAAAGGCCTTCAACGCCTTTTAAACCTAAATAAGCCAGTAATAATCCAAGTATTCCACCCAGAATGCCAATGCAGGCTGATTCAATAATATATTGACTAAACAAGGTTGCTTTACTTGCACCTAAAGCTTGTCGTAAACCAATTTCAGGCGCTTTACCAAGAAATTTTGCCAGTAATAGACCAACGGTATTTAGCAAACAAACAATTAAGAACATAAATGACATCGCCATCATCATTTGCGCATCGTCAGCGACCACTTCTTGCACTTCTAACCATTCCATTACATTACTTAAACGGTTATCCATTGGGCGTTGAAAACGACCAAACTGTTTTTGTTCTTCAACATAGGCATTAAGAAATTGTAGATAGTCTTCTTTTTCTTGTTCGGTTTTAAGTTCGACCCAAAATTGTGTCCAAATACACTCTGAAGCAAGGAAAGCTTTAAAGCCATCGCCGGTCGGTTTCCAACAATTGGTATTGCCTGAACGTGATATTTTTTCATCTGCAATTAAATGAAAAGGTACAAAGATATCTTCTGATTCGTTAAAGGCGCCGGTTGTGATGTCGTAAAAGCGCGGTTTAGGCTGCCAAGTATCAACTACGCCAACAACGCGAAACATATTGCCTTCAAGCTTTATAGATTTACCGACAGAGTCTTCACCACCAAAAAGTTTATCGTTAGTTTCTTTGCTTAGTACCACGACAAATTCTTTGCTTTCGTCACTTTGATTAGACCAACCACTACCGTAAATAAATGGCACATTAAACATGGCGAAGAAATCTGCAGAATTTGCTCTACCATTAACAATAAGCGGTAGCATTTCAGGATCTTCAGGTTCTATAACACCGAACGCTTGGGCTTGTACATTTTGACGAAAAGCTTTTTGCGCGCGCATTAAGTTACTTGAGTCGGTAAACGTTAATTGGTCGGGTGGATTCAAGCCATCGTCGAATGGGTCATTAACATCCCAACTATCAAGTTGCACATAATATAATTGTTCACTTTTTTCAGGAATAGGGTTAGCAGACATTAGGTAGTTAACGGTAACTGTGGTCATTGCCGCACCAATACCTAAACCAATAGCGCAAACCATTAGTAAGCTTAAGCCCCAATGCCGCACTATGCTGATCCAAGCAAGTCGTAAATAATAGCTAAACATAAATGTATCCTTTGTCTGTTTTTAAGCAATCGCTTGGTTCATTTGCGGGCTGACGATTTCTAGTTCGCTTACGCGGCCATCTTTAACTTGAATAGTGCGCTTGGCACGTTGAGCTAATTCTGCATCATGCGTGACCATAATAATGGTAGTGCCTTGCTGGTTAATTTCTTCTAGTAAAGTTAAAACACCTTTTGCCATTTCTGAATCGAGGTTTCCGGTTGGTTCATCGGCTAATAAAAACCTAGGATCGGTAGCAAGTGCTCGAGCGATGGCGACACGTTGCTGCTGACCACCCGATAATTGACTTGGTAAATGCTTCATTCGTGAAGCCAAACCAACGCGCTCAAGGTTCTCTTCAATACGGCGTTTTCTTTGTTTGGCATTAAAGCCGCGGTAACGCAGTGGTACGTCAACATTGTCGTAGAGGTTTAAGTCAGGAATTAAATTAAAGCCTTGAAAGATAAAACCAATTTTTTGATTACGCATCCGTGAACGACCGTTGTCATTGAGCTTGCCAACATCTTCACCATCAAGTAAAAACTCACCATCGGTATAAGTTTCAAGTAAGCCAGCAATATTTAAAAAGGTGGTTTTTCCTGAGCCTGACGGGCCGGTGACACTAACAAAGTCACCTTCATTTACTTGTAAGCAAAAATCGCGTAGCGCGTGGGTTTGAATGTCAGCGGTTTGAAATATTTTATTGATGTTTTTCATTACTAGCATGTGAATTCCCTTGTACCTTATGAACAGTTAACTGTTTTATCGTTATGGCTTCAATATGCGCATGAAGCGGCGTTAATTTGTGATTTATAAATGGCTGACTAATTGCTGAGTAATACTTGTTCAGCGGCATTGAAGGTATCGGTACCAGAGATAATAATTTGGTCACCAGCGCTTAAGCCCTGTAATATTTCAACGTGACTTAAGCTGCGTGCACCTGTTGTGATGGCCGTTTTTTCAGCTAAGCCGTTATTGACTTTGTAAGCAAACCGGCCACCGCTGCTATCTAAGAATTGACCACGTTGAACTTGTAATACGTTTTCTTTGTACTCAAGAATGATTTGAGTGTTTAAACGTTGGTTTTGGCGTAGTTTTTTGGGAATTTCTTTAGTGAAACGCACTCGCCCAGTAACCTGATTATTCAGTATTTCGGGGGAAATTGTTACTAGGCGAGCACGAAAGGGCTGCTGTTCAAATTGAATATTTACTTCCATACCTATGGCCAAGTCATCGGCGTAGCTTTCAGGTATTTCAATTTCAACTTCAAACTGCGATAGATCAACTATGGTTAAAATAGCTTGGTTTTTACTTAAAAACGTTTTGTTATCGGTACTTAGGTTGCCAACAATACCATTGACAGGAGAAGCGATATTTAGCCCATCTACTTGGCGTTGTAATTCTTTTACTAATAAATTCTGGCGTCTAATGTCTAGTTGTAATGACTGACTGTCAAAGTCTAAACTTTCGATATTGAGCGCCGCGTCTTGTACTGCATGCTTATGTTGCAAGTTTGCTTGCTCTAATTCGTCTTGTGCTTTTTCAAAATCAATTTGGCTAATAGCGCTTTTTTTGAAGCCTAAATCAGCGCGGCGTTTTTCTCTTTTTGCGGTAACAAGTTTTACATTGGCTAAATCAACGGCTTTTTGATCGATCAATCTTTGCTTTTTCGCTTGAATTTTTTGACGGTCAAAAGTTGACTGAAGACTCTCTAAAGATGCTTGTTGCTGAAAAAGTCGGCTGTTTAATTCTGGGCTTTCAAGCTTTGCGATAACTTGCCCTTGCTCAACTTCATGGCCAGCTTCAATCATTAACGTAATAGTGCCATCAGCAGGACTATAAACGGTTGGACTCACTGCCGCGACTACGCGTCCAAGTACTGAAATATCGCGCGTGAAATCGCCTTGAGTAATTGTGGCAAGCCTGACACGTTCAAGTGATACCGACTGTTGAGCTTTGCTCCAACGTGAAGCGGCAGGCGCAACTTGCCAAACAATACTGGCAACAACAATGGCGGATACGGTAATAATTGCCCAACGTTTTTTAGGTGATGTGTTTTTTACTATTTGGCTATCTTGTTCACTGGTATCTTTAATCGACATGACTTCCCCCGAATGTCAACGTCAGTGCGTTATCTTTAGCAAGACCATTTGCTAAAAGGGCACCAACATAAACTTAAGTCGTGGCTAAAGTGAAAAAGGTTTAAAAATAATGCGATTAATTCTTATTACTTTGTCGGTGATGAATACAGTGAAAAATAACTCATCAGACTTTTAGCGCCCTACAGCGTATTTTTAGTGAAAAATAAAAGGTAAAAAAGTTGTAATGAATAACAGGTTAAAGAATAGATAGGTTGTCTAATGTGATAAAGCGCTGTCAATTAGCGCTTTATCTTCATTGCTAGAGGTCATTAGGAGTAATTTGAAATGGTTACGTGTATTTTGGAGTAGCTACGATTTAAACTTCCATCGACGCACGCCTGCCAACAATAACAAGAATAGTGGTATGGCGAAGTCGATCAGTCTGGTATTGCTTGCATATGGAGTAATACCTTTAACAAGTGATACTTCAGTACTAAGTACTGCTTCTTCAAACTGAGGGATTTGCTTTATTATCTCACCCTGATGATTAACAACGGCAGTGATGCCGTTATTCGTTGCGCGAAGAAATGGTCGACCAAACTCAAGGGCTCGCATGCGCACTATTTCTAAATGCTGGTGCGGGCCATGAGAGTCACCAAACCAAGCGTCGTTACTGACGGTGAGTAAAAGGTCGGTTTGGTCAGAAAAATTAGCGCTAAGCTGTTCTGCAAAAGGAACTTCAAAACAAATTAATGGCAATAAGTGGTAACCATTGGCGACTAAATTGCTTTGCACATAATCACCGCGACTAAATGACGACATCGGTAAATTAAATAGCGGCGCTATGGGCCTTAGTAAATCGGCAAAAGGAATAAACTCACCAATCGGTAATAAGTGGTGTTTGGTGTAGCGGTTACTATTATTATATTGATATCCGCCAAGCTGATCGTTTTGGTTATATTTACCCATTACCACCAAGTTATTGTAGTAATGTCGATTATTTAAATCGTAGTCAATAATGCCAGAAATAATCGCACTGTTATTGAGCAAAGCTGAACTTTGTGCAATTTCTAGAAAGTCTTGTGCTTGCGTGCTTGGTTCAACTGCGGTAATAGCGGACTCAGGCCAAATAATAATATCAGCAGGATAACTTTTTCGAGTAAGATCTAAATACTTTAGCATGGTTGGCCAAGTTTGCTCTGGCGACCACTTTTGATCTTGTTCGATATTACCTTGAACAATAGCTGTTGTTACTGTTTTCCCTGTTAGTGTTACCCAAGTTGCTTTATTCAAGATTAATACTGATATCGCGATAATGACAATTAAGGTGCTATGTAAATAGCGTTGTTTGTTTTTGATGATATATACCAGTGATACACTCAGTAAAGTAACTAACGCACTAAGACCCTTTTCACCAATAATTGGGGCAAAAACTGCTAATGGGCTATCAATTTGGCTGTAACCTAAAGTTAGCCAAGGAAAGCCCGTTAAGAACACTCCGCGTAGAAATTCAGCTAAGAGCCAAATAGGTAATAGCAGCCATAAATTAAGTTGCTTGTTCGATGAAAAACGTGCCGACAGATAACAAGCTATCGCTAAGAATGAGGCTAAGTATAAGCAGAGTAATAACATCAGTAATAGTGAAATGGCCAGAGGTAAACCGCCATATTGATCAATACTGACATGTACCCAGCTAATACCGGCAGCAAACCAACCAAACGCAAAAATAAAGCCATGTTTTGCTGCCGACTTTGGTGACTTGCCCTGCAATGTATATAGCCATGTTGGCAATATAATGGCGATTAAAGCATAGTAAGAAAATGGCGCATAACAAAATACCAAAGCTAGCCCTAGTAATAAACTAAGGCCATTTTCTTTGCTGGTTAAATTTTGTTTAATGCTCGCGGTTAGTTTTTTTAGCATGAAGATTTAGTCAACGATTTTACCTGTAACTACATGTTCTTTTGGAATAGTTACTTGTAAGGTTTGAATACGACGGTTATCTGCAGACGTTACCTTAAATGCTAATTTATTGATGGTAATTTGTTCCGTTTTCTTCGGCATGTGACCAAAGTGCTGTAATGCAACTCCACCAATGGTGTCGGCGTCGCCTTCATTAAATTTAACGTTAAAATAACAGTTAAAGTCTGCTATCTCTGTTAATGCTTTAACTTGATAGACTTGCCCTGCTAAGTGTTTGATATCTTCTTCAATGGCATCATCAGTTTCATCTTCAATTTCACCAACAATTAGCTCTAAAATATCTTCGATGGTAACAACCCCTGAAACGCCACCGTACTCATCAACTACAATCGCCATATGATAGCGCTGCTGACGAAATTCTTTTAATAGCGGATCAACCTTTTTACTTTCAGGTACAATTATCGCTGGGCGGATAATTTTTCCTAAAGTAAACTCTTCTTCCGTTTGCTTGAAACCATAAGCCAGTAGATCTTTCGCTAATAAAATTCCTTCAATGTGATCAATGTCGTCATTAATTACTGGGAATCGAGAGTGGCCTGATTCAATAATAATCGGCAATGATTTATCAAAGAAATCATCATTAATATCTAAAGTCACCATTTGCGAGCGAGGGATCATAATGTCGCGTACTCGCATATCCGATACTTCAAGCACACCTTCGATCATTTGCTTGATTTCAGGGTTTATTAATTCGCGGTCTTCAGCATCGTTAAGTACGTCTACGAGCTCTTCTTTATTTCTCGGTTCTCCGGTAAAAACTTGAACAATTTTATCCAAGATAGATTTATTAGAAGAACCGTTACTAGAGTGGGGTTGGTCGTCGCTCATAGAGCCTTGTTAAATCCTTGTAGTTCGCATTTGTAATGCTAAAGTAGTTGGTTAGTTTGTAACCGATTTTTAATTATTTCAAGTAATATATCGAGATTTTATTACTCAGTTACAATTTAACTGATGTTTGTCAATATTAGGGTTTGCTAATTACAGCAATCATTATTCTTTAATTATTCATTCACTTATTTCATACGGCGCAGGAAAACCTAGCGCAGTAATGATTTTAGTTTCTAACGCTTCCATTTCATCGGCTTCATCATCTTCAATATGATCAAAGCCCAATAAATGCAGGCAGCCATGAATTACCATATGAGCCCAATGCGCTGTTAATGCTTTATTTTGCTCTATAGCTTCTTGCTCAACGACGGGCACACAAATAATTAAATCACCAAGTAAATCTAGCTCTATGCCTTCTGGAACCTCGAATGGAAAAGAAAGCACATTTGTTGGCTTGTCTTTACCACGATACTGAGCATTCAATTGCTGGCTTTCTTCACTGGTAACTAATCTAACCGTGAGCTCAAATGGCTTTTCGTACGGTGTTAATGCTGCTTCTACCCAGCGTTGAAAATCCTCATGGCTTGGCAGACTTTGACCGTCGTTAGCTTTGTCATAAGCAACTTGTAAATCTAAGCAAATACTAGGACCGTTATTTTTCATTTGAACTTTCATTTGAACTTTCATTTGAGTTGCCATTCGAATTCTCACTAAAGCTATTCGCGGCGTTTGCCATTTCATTCGCTTTACGTTGTTGTTTCTCTGCTTTCAAACGATTTTCTTTTTGTTCAAAGGCGTCGTAGGCATCAACAATGCGGGCAACAACAGGGTGGCGTACAACATCCTTTGATTGGAAGAAGTTAAAACTAACGCCTGGAATGTCGTCTAATACTTCAATAGCATGGCGTAAGCCAGATTTTTGTCCGCGTGGTAAATCAACCTGAGTGACATCACCCGTTATAACCGCTCTGGAATTAAAACCAATACGAGTTAAAAACATTTTCATTTGTTCAACGGTGGTATTTTGACTTTCATCAAGAATAATAAACGCATCATTCAGGGTTCTACCGCGCATATAAGCTAGTGGAGCAACTTCAATAACATTACGTTCAATGAGCTTCTCCACTTTTTCAAAGCCTAACATTTCAAACAAGGCATCATAAAGAGGGCGCAGGTAAGGATCGACTTTTTGCGATAAATCGCCAGGTAGAAACCCTAACTTTTCACCCGCTTCAACGGCTGGGCGAGTCAGTAATATACGTCTTATTTCTTGACGTTCTAATGCTTCTACAGCACAAGCTACGGCTAGGTATGTTTTACCTGTGCCTGCAACGCCAACACCAAAACTAATGTCGTTAGTTATGACGTTTTTTACATAATCTTGCTGATTTTCGTTGCGAGGTTTAATTACGCCACGTTTAGTTTTTATGGTGAGTATGTCATCAAATTTAGCGTCAAGTTTGTTAGTATCAACCTCTAACGTGCCGGCATCAAGGATCGCTAAATGGACCATTTTGGCGCTAATGTCTTTTGATTTACCTTTAACAATTTCGGTTTCTAGGTATAGGTTTATTAAAAGCTTTTTAACTGCTTCACAGTTATTCACTTTCCCCATGACCTTAAACTCATGGCTTCTATAGCTAATTTCAACACCCATTCGACGTTCAATAGTCTTTAGATTGTCGTCCATAGCACCACATAAATTAGCTAAGCGATTATTATCAGCCGGAGAAAGCTCAAAATTAATACTGGTATTTTTACTCAAAAGTTATTCCTGATGCGTGTAACATTGATTGAAAACGGTAAACAAATTATATATTTACCGTTGCTATCATCGTTAAGGGATATAGGTTGCAACGCCTAATTCATCGGCAGGTCTTTCACCCACTGAAACTTCACCTGGTTGGTGATGGCTGTTCGCTAATATATCGGCTGGAGAATGCGCGATGCGTAAGCCCATTTCACTTTCTTGACGTACGAGCTCGCCACGCAATGAATTGGCATAAACATCAGTGATTTTTACATCAACAAATTGGCCAATTACCGTGTGTGGTGCAACAAAGTTTACGATACGATTGTTTTCTGTACGGCCTCGAAGCTCCATCGGATTCTTCTTCGATGGTCCTTCAACTAAAATTCGTTGCTCGGTATTAAGCATTTGGCGCGCAATATGTAGTGCTTGTTGGCTGATACGGTCTTGTAATATTTGTAAACGCTGCTTTTTCACATCATCACTAATATCGTCAATCATATCTGCTGCCGGTGTACCTGGACGAGCGCTATAAATAAAGCTAAAGCTTAAATCAAAATCAACAGCTTTGATCAAGTTCATTGTCGCTTCAAAATCAGCATCTGTTTCACCTGGGAAACCAATAATAAAGTCAGACGACATACAAATATCAGGACGTGCTTTTTTCAGTTTACGAATTTGCGATTTGTATTCTATCGCGGTATGACCACGTTTCATTTGCGTTAAAATGCGGTCAGAGCCACTTTGTACTGGCAAATGTAAATGACTTACTAGCTCAGGAACATCGGCATAAACATCAATGATGTCATCAGTAAACTCAATTGGGTGAGAAGTGGTGTAACGAATACGGTCAATACCATCAATCGTGGCGATTAAACGCAATAATTCTGAGAAACGACAAATAGTGCCGTCATGCGAGTCACCACGGTAACCATTAACGTTTTGCCCTAATAGATTTACTTCACGAACACCTTGTTCTGCTAGTTGGGCAATTTCATATAGTACATCATCAAGCGGGCGACTAACTTCTTCGCCACGAGTGTATGGCACTACGCAGAAGGTACAATATTTACTACACCCTTCCATAATCGATACGAAGGCGGTTGCACCATCGGCTTTTGGCTCAGGCAAACTGTCAAATTTTTCAATTTCAGGAAAGCTAACATCAACGACGGAGCCTTTATTACCGGTGACTTGTTTGATCATTGCGGGCAAACGGTGCAATGTTTGTGGACCAAATACCATATCAACATAAGGTGCACGTTTACGAATTGCATCACCTTCTTGTGAGGCAACACAGCCACCAACACCGATAATAAGATCAGGGTTGTCGTTTTTTAAATTTTTCCAACGGCCTAATTGATGAAAGACCTTTTCTTGAGCTTTTTCACGAATTGAACAAGTATTTAGCAAGATCACATCTGCGTCTTCGGCCTCTTCCGCCAGCTCAAACCCGTGGGTAGAGTCTAAAAGTTCAGCCATCTTCTGCGAGTCATACTCGTTCATTTGACAGCCCCAAGTTTTGATGTATAGCTTTTTACTCATTTATTCGCGCCTAATCTTTACTATGAAATTGATTCTAGTTTTTGCTAGAGAATTTAAGGGGGCGTATTTTACTCTTTCTTTGCCTTTGATGCTAGCTTAGAAAATACTTGTCGAGAAAACACCCATAATAGCCTTAGGATATTTTCATTAATGGGATCGATATGATAATTTCACTGCCGTGATCTTGATTGTCGTAGGTGTGAAAAGTTGCATTGAATTTATTGGCTATTTGACGAATATAGTACATCGCCATATCAAAATTAATTTTGCTATTAAATTGTGCAAAGCTTTGTTCATTGTCAGTTATTTTTAGCCAGATTTTATCGTTTGATTCATTAATATGTACTGCGAAAACGCCACCATTACCGTTGTTAATTGCCGCCAGTATTGCTTCATAAATAATTCGATAAATAGCCGTTTGAATAGCATAGTCAATTTTTTCACAAGCTATATCAAGCTGTACCGACATAAGTACATGGTATTGCTGATGAAAGTAGTCAGCTAAATAAGGTAGGGCAACCGTTAATGAGCTCCCCGAAAGGCTGCTTGGCTCCGCATGACTATATTTTGTTTTCAGTTCAGCTAAACATTCCCCGATAAGTGCTTGTACTTCAACGGTATGTTCTAATTTTTGTTGTTCGTTTCTATCTTTTTTAGCACCGTCAATCGCTGCTTGGCTATTCATTAACGTTTGAACTTTATTTAATTTACGACGAATAATTGAGGTAGATTGACCATGAGTTTTCATCTCTTCATTAAATAACTTATGAATATGACTAATTGAACGGCTGCGTAGGTATAAAAGCCACATAGTTAATAGCAAGGTAAGCGTGATTAAGACTGCATAGATTATTCTACTGTTTGGATGCCAATACCAAGGATATGCCACACTTATATCAGCAAATGCTTTGAAGTCACTCCACTGCCCTAAGCTATTAGTACCCATAATTTCAATATGGTAGTCGCCAGAAGACAATCCCGTTAATGTCAATTGGTTGCCGTTAACTTTATTCCAATTACCGCCATTTAGCTGATATTTAAACTGCTTTTCTTGGCCTGGACGAAAATCTAAACTGGCTAATTCTAGTGTGATGACGTCATTTGCAGAGTCAATCTCAATAGTTTTGTTCAGCAGTTGTGCATTCCCTGAAGCTATAGTTTTACTGATATGAATTTGTGGGTGTAATTTTTCAAATGGCGTTAAAGATACTTGTAGTATTCCACCATAATGACCCGCGTAAACCATACCATCATGCAATATAGGAGCTTTAGTAAAGGTAATGTTTTGGGTGTTAGGTATCATTTTCATTTGATAATTATCGGGGTTAATAATATAGAGCCCCGAGTGCCCAGGCGCCCAAATTTCATTATTTATTAAAGAGATATAACTAAAGTTTAGGCTTTTAGCAAAATGCGCTAATAATTCACCTTGAAGGTTATAGACAAAAAAGCCATCGCCTTTTGTCGCAATAAATATCTTATTCTTGTATTCGATCAAAGAAATAACTTTATTTTGACCAAGCCCTTTAAGTGCTTTACTTGAATTTTTTTGCCAATTGAATATATCTACGCCTGATGCAGTCGCTATCCATATTTCGTTGTTGTCTAGCGGTAATACATTTATCGCTTCACTGGAAGACAGCTGTTTACCTTTGATGCGTTTCAACAGTTGTTTTTTATCTATGTCATAAACCAAAACACCATTGGAATTACTCGCTAAATAAAGTAAACCGTTTTTATATGTTAAATCCAACAGTAGATTGTTGTTCTCTGGAAAGTCTACTCTTGATAACTCTTTACTAACTGAGTTGTATTGCCATAAGCCATCAAACGTTGAAATAAAAAGAGTGCTATTTGTAGAATATAAGTCTGTAATTATTTTAGCTCTTTCACTAAAGCTCTCATTGATATTTTCTGGTAGTTGCAGCTTAGTCGAATTGAATTCACTTAAGCCTTTGCCGTAACTACCTACAATTATATTATTCTGATGAGTAGCGAGTACAATTGAATTAATAAATACATCAAATACTAATGAAGTACTCTTGCTTATTGAGGGAACTAACTGTTGAACGCCATGATTACCTATAAGCCAAAGAACATTTGAATTGTCGTGAAAAAACTTTTCTATGTAGGTTGGATTAATGTCTGGGTAAGCATGAGCAACCCCTATAAGTTTCTCAATAGCATATTTTTTAATTTTACCTTGTTGATCGACGCTAAAAAAATTCTCTTGAGTGTTTGATGTTGCTAAAGCTAAAATTTTATCTTTAACATCAATGTTCTGCTCAATGCCGTTGTCACTTAATACGGTAATTTTATTTGCATTTGCATAGATGATTTTATCTGAAACAGTTTCAATTGCCGAGACATTCCCCGAAACCAATAATTTTAGCTTTTTTCCATCAAATTTATATAAGCCTTTACTAGATAAGACATAAACATGATTGCGTGTAAATTTTAAGGCTTTAATATCGATATTATCTGACAATAACCTTGTAGATAAGGTATTTTTGTTCACTTGGTAAAGTTTGCTAGGTACATCTAAATAGTATGAGCCTTTATGCTCAATGACTTGATATATACTTTTTTGATGAATATCTATCTTTAATTTTTTGGCCTGTCCAGTTGATGTGTCAAATACCCATAATTGATGGGTTTCAGTTGCTAAAAGTAAGTTTTCATCATCTATAAAATGAATATCATTTATCCAATTAAATGGTAGAGGCCAGTTGTTATTACTAGTGTTAAAAGTGATATTGTCTTTACTATTATGTCTAATTAAGCCTGAAGGTGAAGCTAACCAAATAAAGCCCTTTTTATCTTGGGTAATCGCGCTACTATTAGGAAGGCTAATATCTAGCTGTTGTGCGAAAGAATAAGAAGAAAAAAACAATAATAAAAAAAATGGCGAGTTAAGGCGCCATTTAAATTTATTGTTGTTAACTAATGTATTAGTAATATTAAGTAATACTTTCAGGTGCTTCTTTCGGCGGGTGTCTATTTTCACCGCATGTAGCATAAACATTTGGCACCAAGTCAGTAGCGTCAGGTTTTTGTACCAACAGGTAAGTAGGTTTGCGAGGGTGATCATTATGCTGTTTGTTTGCCCATGCTTCACGCACTTTATCTGCATGCTCTTTTCCATATTTTACTTCAAATGCAGTGGCGACCATTTCGACACCAAAATCATCCATCACCATGATGGCATTATCATGGTAGCCACTTGTAGTGTCAAAATCTATATCAACTGTTAAAATCTTGTCATTTGGTAAAACCAAATCTGCTTTCAGTTTGGCGATAACTGCGCGGTCTTCCTTAGCTTTTAGCTGACTTAAGTTCGGCTTCTCTGTTAAGTCGTAAACTAAGTTAATATCTTTAGCAATACGTTTTTCTTTTCTTAATGCTGACATAATTATTCCTTTTAATTAATTGTTTTTTTGTTCAATTATTTTCTGTCCGACTTTTGATTATAACTAACAATAATGTTAATGATAGTGCAATGGAAGCATATTTTAAGGTTTTATTGTGATGCAATGGTTTGAAAAGTTGGAAAAAAATGGCTTTGTACAAATTGAAAGGTTCTTACCGCACAATGAAGCTTTAAGAGTTAAAGACGCTATCGTTAGACATAGTCACTTTAAAAAATGGAATTTGTTAACTACACCTTATCAGCCACTAAGCAATATAAAAGATAGAATATCGAGTAAGGTAATTGATAGCAGTAGGCACAGTCAAGCTGAGAAGGCTTTTAAACGTCAGCAGTTTTCTTTCTCTTTTCATCGCTCAAGCAACAAGCATGCAAAACAGCATGGCCAATCGGCATTGCACAAAGACATAGGTGATAAGATTGTAAAACTACTAGAGGAGCAAGGGCTAGCTGAAGGGCAATTGCAAGATTCGTTTTTTGCATCGTTTAAAAAAGGGCAATTTATTAGTTATCATACTGATGGCGGCGCAGGAAAGTATGCTTTTATTTATCAATTGTCACAAGGCTGGCAAAAGAAGTTTGGTGGCCAGTTGACGTTATACCCGAAAAAAATTAAATTTTTTAAAAGGTTGGTAGAACCGAAATTTAATAGTTTGGTACTTTTAAAGCTGTCACATCCAATGCCACATAGCGTTAATGTTTTAAGTAACCCGGCACATAAACATCGAATTACCATCTCAGGTTGGGTAGAATAAAGCTACATTTGTCAGAGTATTAATCTTGTTATGAAGCAATTTGATTGTGTTGTTGTTGGTGGCGGAATGGTGGGAGCGGCAAGCGCACTATCTTTAGCTGAATTGGGATTGAAAATAGCCGTTATTGAGCGTAGCGAACCAAAGGCATATGCACCAGAACAGGCATTTGACTTAAGAGTTTCAGCTATTTCATTAGCGTCAGAGCAGTTATTAAAACAATTAGGTGCTTGGCAACAATTACAACAATGGCGTTTATGCCCATATAGAAGGCTTGCCGTATGGGAACATGAACAAGCTTATACTGAATTTAATGCTGAGGATATTGCCCAAAGCCACCTTGGTCATATTCTTGAAAATAGACTGATTCAACTCTCTCTTTGGCAACAAATAGAAAATCACCCAAACATTGATATGTTTTGTCCTGAATCGCTAGTAAGTCTTCAGCAAAAAGCAACACATGCACAACTTACTCTTTCGTCACAAGTGATAGAAGCTAAGCTTGTTATTGCTGCCGACGGTGCCAATTCACAAGTTAGAAAGTTAGTAAATATTGGTACGACAGGCTGGGATTATTCGCAATCAGCCATGTTAATTAATGTTAAAACAGAGCTGCCACAACAAGATATAACCTGGCAGCAGTACTTTCAAACCGGCCCGGTTGCTATGTTGCCTATGCCTGGAAGTACTGCTTCATTGGTGTGGTATCATCACAAAGATGAAATTATTCGCCTAGCAGCATTATCTAATTCAAACTTAGAAGATGAAGTCCAGCAACACTTTCCAGCAAGACTTGGAAAAATTGAAGTGGTTGCTAAAGCCCCGTTCCCACTAACTAGACGACATGCAAATCAATATGTTAAAGGGCGTGTTGTTTTACTTGGTGATGCAGCACACACGATAAATCCTATGGCTGGGCAAGGCGTTAATTTAGGTTTTAAGGACGTTAAAGCTTTGCAAACTGTGTTAGCAGAAGCCATTGGCAATGGTGAGTCGTGGAACAGTCCGTCGGTTATCGCTAAATATGAACAAAAGCGTAGAAAAGATAATTTAATGATGATGACCACAATGGACGCGCTATATTTTTCATTTAGTCATGTATCCCCATTAGCCAAGTTTGCTCGAAATGCTGCATTGTCATTGGTGAATAAAGTCCCTTTGGTGAAAAAGAAAGCTTTGGCGTATGCTTGTGGAATTTAATTTTTCATCTTCACGATAAGCAATTATTTTTCTGTTTTGAATGAAAATAAATATCCACATCTGCAAAGCCATAACACTTTTTAATGCTTGTGGTTCCACATCTTTGTAATATTAAACTAAAGTTACGAGTTCTTTTTCACTCTCAGGTGTACACTGCGTTGGTCAAAAGCTACCAGTGAATGAACCTGATTGCCATGTTGATAGCGACTCACTTTCGCTTTGATATTAGACGGGGCAATGGTTACCAAACTTTTTTCATTAAAGGTCGGCAGCTTTAGCTTGGTTGACGGTGGCAGACTCGAAAAGGCCATCAATGTGCAAGCAAGTATGAAAATAGTCACTAAGGTAACCAGTTCTACTATTTGGGGGGCAAAAGGCATTCATATTAGTTGAGTAAGAAAAATGTATTTTAAAGCCCAATATCGTAGCATAATCATTCAATTTATTTAGGTTACTTAAATAATGGCTGTAACGAAGCGAAAAGCTGTTTGGTTAATGGTAAAAAAAGGCTTTTTAGATATGTTGCCGTTAAACCTTGCGGTATTACCGTGGGGGATTTTGTGTGGCTCACTTGCTATACAACGTGACTTCTCAGTACTTGAAGCTTTATTGATGCCTCTGGTGGTGTTTGCAGGCTCTGCTCAACTTGTAGCAATTGAACTGATGGCAAATAATGCTTCATTAGCGACTATTTTGTTTACCACTTTTGTGATCAGCTCTCGACACTTTTTATATGGTTTAGCATTACGCGACAAGTTAAAGGTTTTGCCAACTAGATGGCGTTATTCGCTTGGATTTTTGTTAACTGATGAGTTGTTTGCTTTATCTGGCAACAGCAAAGCCTTTGTTGGCAAATTACGACTAATCTATGCTTTAGTTGCTGGCGGTAGCTTTTATTTATTTTGGCTACTGTGGAATGTTACCGGTATTGTTGCAGGTAGCTATTTACCTGATTTAACCCAGCTAGGTTTAGATTTTGCCATTGCTGTTACATTTATCGCTTTAGTCGTGCCAACAGTGACTAATTTACCTATGGTTATTACCGTTGCCGTTGCAGCACTATTGTCTGTATTGTTTACGTTATTACATTTCGAATTGGACTTAGTCGTCGCTGCTATTATTGCCATGTACTGTGGCTATTTAACTGACCGTTGGCAATGCAGGCGTCGATTATCTAATCAAAGCTTAATAGCAAGTAAAGAGTTAAGTAAAATGAAAAACAATGGTGATGAATCATGACTTTATTGACAATTTTCTTAATGGCATTCATTACTTTTGGCACGCGTTATTTGTTTACTCACCCAAGTTTACCTATTCGCTTAGGGCCTAAAGTAGCTAAATTTTTAAGCTATAGTGCACCTGCGGTGTTAACCGCTATTTGGGTGCCAATAATTTTTGTTCAACAAGGGCAGTTAAATCTTTCGATAACTAACCCATATTTCATTGCGGCATTTTTTGCTGTGATCACGGCAGCAAAAAGTAAAAGCATTTATTTAACTATGCTGGCAGGCTTGATTACCTTTATTTTGAGCCGTTATATATTGGCGATGTAGTTAATATCTAACTTTGTAGAATGGTTTATCTGTTCTAAAGTATCGTTAATGAATTTCACATGACATTTGTAGCTTAAAATGGGCAAGTTATCGAATAATGCTTGTCAGTTGTTCTTATTAGCTTTTATGATGGCGCACGTCTTTTATCTGAGTTCCCAACTAAAAATATTACTATGAATTTAACTAAAACATTAACAAGCCTGGCAATAGCCGGAGCGTTGACATTTTCTCAAGCTTGTTTTGTGCAAGCAGCTGATGCGACAGCTAAAAAATCTTCACCTTCAAGTTGGTTAAATTTAAGCGCGAAAGAGTTAAAAGCGGTTGAGCGTTATGCCACAGAATATAAAGATTATATTTATAAAGCGCCGACTGAACTTACTTTTGTTACAGAAACGATTAAAAGAGTGGAAAAGCAAGGCTTTAAAAAGCTTAGTGAGAAGAGTAATTTAAAGCCAGGTGCACGCTTTTATGATGTCAATCGTGATCGCTCAATTACCTTAATCGTTATTGGTAAAAAACCATTAGAGCAGGGAACTCGTATTGTAGGAGCGCATATTGATGCTCCGCGTTTAGAATTAAAAGGTCGACCACTATTTGAAAAGCAAGAATTTGCAATGTTTCAAACCTATATTCACGGCGGTATTAAAACTTATCAATGGGTTAACATTCCTCTGGCTTTAGTAGGAAGAGTGGATAAAAAAGATGGCACAGTCGTCAATATTTCAGTTGGTTTTGATGACAATGATCCAATTTTCATGGTGACAGATCTTGCACCTCATGTTGACTCTCCTAACCGCAAACGCACAAGTCGTAATGTCATCGGTAAAGAAGAGCTTGACGTTATTGTCGCTGCGAAACCAGAATTAGATAAAAAGATTAAAGATCAGGTCAGTGACTATTTAAAAGCAGAATATGATATTTCAGTAGAAGACTTAGTTTCTGCTGAACTTGCCTTAGTTCCTGCAACTAAACCTCGTGATGTTGGCTTCGACCGCAGTATGATTGCTGCATATGGTCAAGACGATAAAGCGTCATCAATTGCGGCTGTAAAAGCGTTGACTGAGCAAAAAGTACCAGAATATACCGCTATTGCATATTTAGTCGATAACGAAGAAGTGGGCAACATTAATAATACCGGCGCAAGCTCTACTTACTTAGTTGATATGATCAGTGGTCTACTTTATAACCAGAAGGGCGATGATTATAACGACTATCAACTGCGTAAGGTTTTGCGTAACACTAAAGTTATTTCAGCTGATGTAAACCCTGGCGTAAACCCAACGTGGTCAAGCGTATGGGAGCTAGGTAACGCACCACGTTTAGGTAATGGTGTTAACTTGAAGCTTTATGGCGGTGGCTTCAACGCTAATTCAGAGTATATGGCGTGGACGCGCAACTATTTAGATAATGCTGATATAAAATGGCAGACTTCAACCTATAAAGGTAAGGCTTCTGGCGGTACTATTGGCAGTGATTTATCTAACGACAATATGGAAGTAATTGATTTCGGTGTACCGATCTTGTCAATCCATTCACCATACGCTGTTGGCTCTAAAGTGGATTTATATTCACTATATAAAGCGATGTCTGCGTTTTATCAAGAGAAGTAGCCTAGTTAGCTTAAAGTTAATTTAAAACTTAAAAAGCCGTATTGAAAAATACGGCTTTTTGTTTTTACTATCATCATTTTAAAAGTAGGGGGTGATGAACAATCAATATAATGACTTTCTTCCAATCAAAACACTAAAGTGCTTCTTTTGCTGATACTGGGTTAGCGTACATAGTCAATAACCAATGTTTTTGTTCAACAGTGAGGTTTTCCATACGTTGATTAAGTTGTGCAAGTACTGAACTATCAGCTTGTTCTTGATTCAATGCAGCATGTGCAACCAAGTTACTATCGTAAAGTTTATAGTTAGCAATAATTTCTTGGTCAATAGTTGCCGCAATTTCTTTACTATCAGCAAACTCGCCTTTGATTGGCTGACAGAACTCTAGGTGAACACGACCTTTTTGACCTATTAAGCCTTGAGTTATGCTTTTAAGGTCTTCACCTTCCTGCTTTATATAGCTGCCGGTTGCTTCTTTTTCAGCAAGCTCGATTGCTTTATCGTTGTCACAGGGATCAAACTCATAAGAAATTGATACAGGTACAATATTCAATTGCTCTAAATAATCAGCAATTGGCATTTTTTTATCTTTATTTAGCAGTAGCATCGAAATTAGTGCTGCATTTGTTTTATCGATGCCATCTTTCGCTCTGCCTTCACGTTGAGCAATCCAGATATTTTGATTACGGTTTGCAACTGTGTCATGAATATAAGCGGATAATTGTTTCGATGATTTGAGCATTGCCCGTTTATTTTCGGCGTTACGTTTAACAATAAAACTTTTGTTAATACGCATTAAGTCGGCAACCCAAGGTTGGTGCAATAAATTATCACCGACCGCAGCTTCAACGGTATCGATACCATTTTTATAAAGTGCCAAATTGACTAAAGCGACATCTAAAACAATATCTCTATGGTTGCTAATAAATAGTGAAGGCTTTGATGTATCTATATTTTCAATACCACTAAAGCTAAAACCATCGGTACTTTTTTTGATTAAATGGTGAAGATATTTTGCAACTTCTATTTGAATTTGTTCAATATTATGAAACTTTTTTGCACGAAATCTCAAAGACCATTTTACGATGGCGCAAGCTACGTTTGGGAAAAATTGATGTAACTTTGGCAGCTTTAAGCTCGCTATTGAGACTTGTAACCCTTTCTCACTGATTAATTTTTCGATTACTGCAGCTACCTCATCATCTCGGTAAGGTCGTATATCATCAAACATCCAGAAATCTCTTTAAAAGGTAAAAATAAACATAAATTATATGTTCGATTATAACCGAATCAATTTTAAAAATGCTTGTATTGTTTAACGCTTTTAATAAATTAATCAACAAAACTCTTTTCGAGTGATCGATTGGTCTTTTATTTAATAATGTTACTCTAAAGGTTATTGAAAAATATTTACTCAAATTAGGAATATACGTGATCACTGAAACTTCGAGGTTAATTCTAAGACTACTTAATGAAAATGATGTTGGTATGATTCTAGAACTGCTTAATGAAGGGGCATTCATTAGCAATATTGGTGATAAACAGGTACGAACCGAGCTAGATGCACTTAATTATATTAATAGTGGCCCATTAGCGATACAGCGTGATTTTGGTTTTAGTTTATATTGTTGTGTTAGAAAATCGGATGGTAAAGCCATTGGCATATCCGGATTAATCAAACGAGATGGTATTGAGTTTCCTGAAGTGGGATTTGCTTTTCTTAGTAAATATTGTCAACAAGGCTATGGTTTTGAATCTGCCGAAGCAGCGATTTTGCATGCGGCTAACACTCTAGCGCTTAAACATTTGCAAGCTATATGTAACCCAGGTAACAACGCTTCAGTCGCTCTATTATCGAGATTAGGCTTTAGCTTTAATAAAAACATAAACTTAGATAATAATGATAAAACTGTAATGTTATTCGATCGTCTTATAAAATAAGGAAAGAGTTTTGAGGATGTTTTAGCGAAACCTAATTGAAAGTCATTAAGTGTAAAATTAATTTAAAAAATTATTGTGTTTGACTTGCGTTTTCACCAAATAGACCCAAGTATTGATAGTGAGTAACCAATAAAAAGGAATACCTATGAAAATAAATCTTTCAGGTCATCATGTCGACGTTACTGATTCAATTAAAGAACATATCCATGAAAAATTCTCAAAAATAGCGACCCATTTTCCCACATTAATTTCTTTAGATGTTATTTTATCGCAAGAACATAATAAACATAATGTAGAGCTACGAACGACTTATGAAGGCGGGCGTATTTCTGCTTCGGCACATGATGATGTAATGTATCCAGCCATTGCCGGTGCAGCAAAAAAACTGGATGCGGCATTAAAGCATCGTAAAGGCTTATTAAAAGCGAACTTACACAGTAAACCAGCAATAACTGCACCTGAAATTGCTCATGAAAAAGTACAAGAAATGAACCTTAACTAGATTTTAACTTCTCATGAAAAAGGAGGCTAACGCCTCCTTTTTCATTTTTAATACTTTACTCTTGTTAACCTTAGTCGACTTATTTAATGGTTTACTTTAATCGTTATAAGTTATTTGTTGATAAGGCAGTACGAATAAAAACATAACATTTTAATTGTGTGTAACTAAGTAACAGTGAAGACTATAGTGGAATATGATGTTAGATATCTCTAATACAATTACCATAGCTGAATGGGAAATAGAACTTAACGCTATTCGCTCGCAAGGTAATGGCGGCCAGCGGGTGAATAAAGTTGCGACCGCTATTCATTTACGTTTTGATATTAAACGCTCCTCTTTGCCCGCAATATATAAAGAGAGGCTATTAATGCTGAAAGATAGCCGTATTACTACTGATGGTGTTGTGGTAATTAAAGCTCAATCTTTTAGAACACAGGATCAAAATAAAGATGATGCGCTCAAAAGGTTAAAAGAAATTATTTTAGCAGCTATGGTAATTCAAAAAACTCGTAGAGCAACCAAGCCGACTCGTAATTCGCAAAAACGCCGCGTAGAAAATAAAAAGAAAAAAGGTGAAACCAAATCATTACGAAGTAAAGTAAACCTATAGTTTCAAAAACTTCGTTCGCTGTACGCTATTAATTAATCTACTTGCTTGTCTTTTAGCTACACATTATGTAGTTTACTACCAAATGTGTAGCTTGTGAGCATTGTTCACGAGTAAGTAAAGCTTGGGAGGAGTAATATGTCACTACCAATACCTGGAACACCAGTGAGAGGCTCGAAAACGGGTAAGCCGGTTATGGCCTTACTAGATTTATTAGGGCGAACTTGGGCGCTAGGGATAATATGGCAACTTAGGCAAGGGCCGCTAAGTTTTAGTGAACTTCAAACTTGCTGTGAGAATATCTCTCCAACATTACTCTCCAATCGCCTAAAAGAGCTTCAGCAAACGAAGCTGATTGAAAAAAGTGTACAAGGTTATCAATTAACGCCAATTGGTTTGGAGTTGTTTCATGTTATATCACCATTAGGTCAATGGGCTAAGCAATGGCAAATGTTATTTGATGAGCAGCAAAGTCAAAAAGGAATTTAGTATGAGCAATGATTTAACATTTTGTAAAATGCCACTTGATAGAGCAAGCCATTTAAGAAAAAATTCAGCTTGGCTTGCTGCTAAGATATCCTCGAATGACAGTTGCTTTTATTTTTATTGGCAAAATAAATTTCTATATCTAACGCAAGAAATTTTTATTTGTTGTCGAAATAAAAATGCAATGGCTAACGATATATTGTCAACTCTAAGTGCTGGAAAAAGTAATAAATTAACCTTTTTAGGCTTGCAAGGTGATACGGCTCATTTTGTTTTTGATCTGTCTAAAATGAGTGAAGTAGAGCTGGAACAATGGCTACAAAGCATTGGACAAAATAATGAGCAGCGTACGGCTAAATTTATTGATTTTAGGCGTTCATTGTCATTATTAAACGCTAAGCAGGCTTCGATATTAAGTTATGCTAAGGCGTTAATTCATTGGCAGCAAAGTGCTATGTTCTGTGGATGCTGTGGCAATGAAACTCAATCATTAGATGGTGGCCATCGGCGACAGTGTGTCAATGAAAAATGTCAAACTGAACAATTTCCAAGAACAGACCCCGTGGTTATCATGTTAGTTGAATATCGACCTGAAAGTGGACCCGCAATGTGCTTATTGGCAGAGCACCATAGAACTCCTGAACAAGTTTACTCAACGCTTGCGGGCTTTGTTGATCCTGGAGAGTCATTAGCTGAGGCGGTTAGTCGCGAAGTATTTGAAGAGGTAGGAATTAATGTTGCTGAGGTCAGCTTTGTTGATTCACAACCATGGCCATTTCCAAATTCATTGATGTTGGGCTTTGTCGCCCGAGCAACAAGTACAAAAATTAGTATTGAAGAAGAAGAGTTACGTAGTGCCGACTGGTTTACTGCTGAGCAAATAAGAGAGTTTCAAGAGTGGGGGGACGATGTTGACGGGCCTAAATTGCCAAGAAAGGAATCGATAGCGCGCTTATTAATAGATTCTTGGTGTGAAAGTCAGCGCTCAAGTTGATTCATAAATAGATGGATTCGAATACTAAAACAGCCCTAGTTAGGGCTGTTTTAATTTAAAGGGAGTAGCGATTAATCGTAGTTATTAATATTCAATACTACTTCTTTAAAAAACGTCTAATTGAAATTAATGCGGTAAAAGCTAATCCAAACCAAGCAATAGAGCCGCCGCCGCTACTTGATTTAGGTGGTTCAGGTGTTACTGGTGGCGTAACAGGTAATGATGTGTTTTTTACAGGTGTTAAACTGTCGGCAGAATTTACTGTAGAGTCAGATATTACAGCTGATTCTATTGTGACAAAGTTATCAGCACCAGGAACAAAGCTGTTGTCACTGCATTGCCCTGTTGTAAGGCCTGGCATAGGAGTGCTACCACAAAGAGGTAAGGCAGCAATTGCGTCAATATTATCCATACCTTCAATAATTTCACCAAAAACCGTAAAACCGCCATTTTCAGAGTCTAACTTTGCTGAGCCACCACTGTTATCTGATAAATTAACAAACCATTGGCTAGTTGCACTGTTTTCATTACCTGCAACTTTTGCCATGGCAATTGTGCCACGAACATTTGAATAAACAGGTTCATTTGGGATAGTACTGTCAGTTGGAATTGCTTCTAAAGGAAGGGCTCCAGTAAATTCAAAACCGCCGGCCTGCACTACAAAGTCTTTTACAACACGATGTACAACAGTGTTGTTATAATCTTCATCTGTAACGTACTTAAGGAAGTTTTTTACCGTCTCAGGCGTTGTTTCATCGTGTAAGTTAACTTTAAAATTACCATGTGAAGTTGTAAATTCTACAATGGTTGCAGAAACTGAAAGGCTAGCAAAGGCAAGTACAGCAATTGATGTTTTTGAAAGGGTAGATAAAGTCATAAGGCAATTTACATTATTGTTAGTATATTTAAAAAGTGCATGGATAATAATTTTTTTTGCATAAAACGACAAGGTAAACATTGGCTTTATAGTGCTTAATGATGATTTTTTGTATTTTATTTTTTACTTTACATTTGTTGTAAACAACTTGTGCCAACTTAATCTACCTTGATATCAAAATGTGAATAGAAAGATGATCTTGATCAGCAATGCGCTTAGTTATACTTAGTAAAGTCCTCGCTCTTTGTGAAAATAGTGTTTAAGGATTTTACGTGTCGACTTCATATGAAATGAATTTAGGCAAAGCCTACAACGAAAGCCTACCCACTTTAGGCAATGTTATTACCGATGTTATCCAGTTTTTTGGTGCTGAACGAATTTATGGTGTTGGTGGCGATTTTGCGGCAAATTTAATTGCTGCGATTGCCCCTAAAGTAACAATATGTCCTTCTAGTAATGAAATGCATGCCGGGTTTTCTGCCTGTGCAAAAGCAGAAGTTGATGGTATCGGTTTTTGTTTATCAACTTATATGGTGGGAAGTTTACCTTGCGCATCTGCGGCCGCATTGGCTGTAACTGAAGGTTTACCGGTAGTTTTTATCTCCGGTGCGCCTGCTGAGGCTGAAATCGATAGTTTAGCTATTCATCATACGTTACATCCTAATACTGCTTGGAAAGCTGAATATGATAATGCCTTAAACGCCTTTGCGGCATTAGGTGTTAAGGTTGAACGCTTACAGGGACAAAGAACACCAGGGCACCCCAATGTTGCCGGAGAGCGCTTTTATCAATTAGTCGCTCATGCTTATAAAACCAAACAACCGGTTTTTATCGAAATACCTCGAGACCAAGTGTTCCAAAAGACACAACCGATTCAGCTGCCGGAACTTGTTGGTGAGATATGTGGTTGTGAGCACGTACTTACAGGTTCGGAACTTGTCGTTGATGCCATTATAGAAAAACTTGCTAACGCTCAGTTTCCGCTGTTGTACTTAGGTGACAGGTTAAAACACAACAAAATCTTGCAGCAATTGTTAATTGAGTTTGCTAATAAATTTAACATCCCTTATGCAACAAGCTGGTTTGCAAAAGGAGTTTTTGATGAATTTCAGCCACTTTGCTTAGGTGCATATAATGGCGTTTTCACACAAACCTCAGGTCGAGACTATATTGAAAATAAAGTAGATTATGTTATTGATGTCGCTAGCAGTATTTTACCGCAAGACAGCAACATAGCGTTCGCAACGGGCACACATAAAATTGAATTGCTGACGAATAAAACCTTACTGAAAGGTGGCACATTATTAGAACAAGACTTGATCGAAATATTTCAATTACTCTTACAACGGCATGAAAAAGTCTTTGAGTTTTCAAAGCCAGAGTCTGAATGCAAAACAGTAAATTTTGAGCATGAAGTTGATTTTAATAATTTAGCGAGTACGTTAAATCACATACAAAACCAGACTGATACCGCATTAGTATATTTACCAGAAGTAGGAAATTCGTATTTTGCTAGTTATAGCTTAAAGGTAAAACAGTCTTCTTTAGGACGTGGTTGGCTGACAAATCCTTGGTATGGTGCGATGGGAACAGCATTACCTTATGCACGGGTTGTCGCTCAACGTATTCAAGACAATGCAAAAGATGAAAGGGCAGTAGTTATTATTGGCGATGGCGGATTTCATTTTCAGTTAAATGAGCTGATTCATTTCTTAAAAGATAATACCGATGTCACCATTATTTACATGCGTAACAACGTTTTTCATTTAGGAAAAAACGGTGATGATGCGATATATCACTGCAATGATGAACGATTTGATGTCCACCAAGTGATTAAAGGTTACCAAGGGCATTCAACGACCCTTAATACCACCGGTGGGTTTATTGCAGGCTTTAAGGAAACATTAAACCGTTCAGGTATTTCTTTGATTGAAGTGTTGGCTAAGCCAATAGAAGAAAAAAAATGCCATGAAATTCGTTTACTTAATTTATATATAAAAGCTAAAAATGGTCAAGCCGAGGCACTAAAGCAGTGGCAAGCACTGACTGTATAGGCATTAGCTTTATAAGCAATTAATTTTGCAAAGTAGAGTGGTGAAAAAATATGATGGTTAAGTTAAGAAAAATTTTAGCTTAACCATCACACTTCAAATAGAAAATTAATACTTAAATCGCTTTGAGAAAACGCTCGCTGCGTGGCATTAAATATTTGTCATAGTTTAAAGAAAAAGCGACTTTGCTCGAACGACCAATGATTTCTTCGCGCGGCACTAAACCAATCGAACGTGAATCGGCGCTATTATCTCTATTGTCGCCCATCATGAGGTAAAATCCTGCAGGAATGGTTATTTCTCGAAAGTTTGCCCGTGTTGGCTGCATAGCATTGCCAGGTTGCACCTTAGTACGTATCAAGTGGTTATTTCCAGCAATACTTTCTTCGCTTAGTACGTAATCATCTTTTATTGCGAGCACTTTATAGTTGGCAATTTCTTGGTTAACTCGTAACTGGTTTCTAACCAATGATACGGTATCTCCTGGAATACCTATTACTCGTTTAACTAAGCGCTTGTCGGCGACTTTTGATTCAAAAATCACGATATCGTTACGTTCAGGATCTGTAAATTTCACTAGCGTTTGTTGGCAGAAAGGAAGTTTTAAGTCATAAGCCAATTTATTGATGAGAATTCGGTCACCTTCGACAATGGTTGGCTTCATCGAGCCAGTAGGAACATCATTCCAGTCAGCGACAGCACTGCGAAAAACCAGCATTAAGCTGATAAATAGTAATAGTGATTTGTTTTCTTTAAATAAATTTGAAATTGTTCTTCTCATGACATTCCCTTTCAATTGCTTGATAAATCAATGATGTAATATTAAATAATGACTTAGCTTTCGACTAAATCATTATTTTAAAGTTCCACAATAAAGCGGGTAATAGATGGAGGAAATGTAACGGTTTATTTCTGGGTGATAAATTCAAAGCTAACTTTTAAATTACCAACCAAGTTTTTTTACTTATCGCTATAACCCCAAGGAGCAGTTGGCGGCGTTATAGGTGTGGTTAAGTCAAAATCAACGCGAAATTCACGACCTTGACGAATAAGACGGTAACTAAACTTTTCTGGGTAGATAAACATCTGCCAAGTATTTCCTGCTGATTGCGGGATACCTGTTTTAACAAATAACTGTTTTGAATATTCATCGGCAGGAAAAGACTGAACTTGCGACCAACCTGCATCATTGGTATGCCCACCATACATAGTTGATTCATCATTGCTGCCATCTTGATGACGGTGGTCGTGTTTTAATGAAAGTCCTGAGCCTGTTTTAGTGATTATCCAAGTTCTTGAAGCATCATCACCAACATGAAAAGGTATTTCTAACTTATCGTCACTACATTTTCTCACATGCATAATGAGTTTTTTGTTAGCAAAGCTGTCACCTTTTGCATTATCTATGGAGACTTTGCCTTGAAAGGCTTTGCCACAATATTTTTTGATACTGGCAAAAAACGTGTCGTGGCTCTCAATGGAAACTAATGGCGCGTCGCTAGCGATAACTGAGCTTGCATAAAAACAGATAATACCAGAGAAGACTTTTTTAAATGTGTTTGTTTTGAAGACCATGTAATGACTCTACTTTTTAATAATGAAAATAAGCTAAGCATGATGCTATCAGAAACAAGTCACTATGTTAGAAATGTTTTTGTCATTTACTCCAAACGCTAAGTACAAGCTGCTTAAATATATATCTTTCATTAGGGTTTTAATAAAATTTTCTTGTAGTCTTTTTCATTGCAGCGCAAAATTGCGCAGAATTAACTCGCTTTAGCTAAAAATATTGGTAGAAATGAAAAAAGAAAATGTTGTTATTGGATTAACCGATCCTAAAAGTCCAACGAATGTTGGCGCAGTTATGCGTGCAGCTGGTTGCTATCAAGCAAATGAAGTACGTTATACGGGCGTTCGATATGCAAGAGCTGCAAAATTTCATACTGATACAAAAGATGTTTCTCGTAAAATTCCATTAAATGCGGCTGAGTCTTTAATTGATAATATATTGCCTGAACAGCAGGTCATTTGTGTTGACTTAGTTGAAGGCGCTATATCGTTGCCAGATTTTGAGCACCCTGAAAATGCACTTTATATTTTTGGACCTGAAGATGGCACAATTGCCCAGGATGTTATTGATAGAGCTGATGCGGTAGTTTATGTTCCAACCGTTGGCTGTATGAATTTAGCGGCCAGTGTTAATGTGTTACTTTATGACCGCCTTGCAAAGTCAGCCCAAACAGTCACTGGTGATGAATTAATTAAAAAAAGCCGTGATACTAATAATACAGTGAAAGTTAAAACTAATTAATCTACGACGAAACAGGCTTAATAAATTGACTGGATAGTCAGGTATTCACTCGTATTATTGATAATCTGCACAATTCAGCTCTTTTTTTGAAAGAAAGGCGATTTTTCTTCGAAACGGCTTGACTATTCTCAGGAAGTCTCTATTATCCGTCTCAGCTAGAAAGTAAGACCTATATTTATGTACAAAGTTTCGAAGTTATATTAGTAAGTAGCTCGTCCTGTTTAATAAGTAATAGCAACACTTCCTGCAACATCGCCTTATTTTTGAGGCATCAATTACGAATAAATAGGATAATTAAAATGTCTAATACAACTACTGGTACAGTTAAATGGTTCAACGAGTCTAAAGGTTTCGGTTTCATCGAGCAAGAATCTGGTCCAGACGTTTTCGCACATTTCTCTGCAATCTCTGGCGACGGTTTCAAAACTCTTGCTGAAGGCCAAAAAGTACAGTTTACTGTTACTCAAGGTCAAAAAGGTCCTCAAGCTGAGAACATCGTAGCACTTTAATTAATACTTTTGGCTGGCAACGCTAGCTAAACTATTAAATAGTGTTAAAAAAGAGGGGAGACATTGTCTGCCCTTTTTTTATGCCTAAAGAAAAATTATGTCAGTTATTGAGCATTATCATCGGTTAATTCAATCACATGATTTAAAGCCGGATGAAGAACAATATCGTGCTGTTGTTGCATTAGAAGAATTATCACAAAGCTTAAACGAAAAATTCAAACATCGTAAACTAACATCTGCAGTAAAGCATCTATTTCAAGCACAACGCCCTATTCAAGGCATCTATTTTCATGGTCGTGTTGGTCGCGGTAAAACCATGCTGATGGATCTTTTTTATCAACAGCTTAATACTACACGTAAAAAGCGTATCCACTTCCATCGTTTTATGGAAAGTGTACATTTGATGTTAAGTGGTTTTAATGGTCAAGATAACCCGTTAACCCTCATTGCTAACACTTGGGCTAAAGAGGTTGACGTTCTTTGCTTTGATGAGTTTTTTGTCAACGATATTGCTGATGCGATGTTATTGGCAGGATTGCTTGATGCGATGTTTTCTCTTGGTATTACATTAATAGCGACATCAAATTGCGCACCCACACAACTTTATAAAAACGGGTTACAGCGAGAACGTTTCTTACCAACAATTGATCTTATCAATTACTATTGTCGAGTAATTTCAATCGATGGTCCACATGATTATCGGTTAAATCCAGAAGAATCAACAGCCTGCAAGTATCGTGATTTTCATATTAAAATTGATGATGAAGAGCTATTTCTTAAGCAATACTTTTTGACTCTTGCTGATGCCAATATTCAATACCAAAACTTGTTAAAAATTCACCATCGAAATATCGAATACCTTGCACTAGCTGATGATGTTATTTGGTTTGATTTTATGGCCATATGCTCTGGACCTCGCAGTCAACGAGATTATATTAAATTGGCTGATATGTTCAAAGTGGTATTAATTAGTAATGTGCCAAAGTTTAGTGGCGAGCTTATCCCTGCTGTGTTTTCAGGCGTAGAAGACAGTTACCAGCGTAGCGGCGTAGTGATGGGCGAACTTAGAGGTTTAGATGACGAAGCAAGGCGTTTTATCGCCTTAGTTGATGAGTTTTACGATAGAGGCATTCGCCTTATTATTGAAGCAGATGTTGATATTAATGAACTTTATCAAGGCAGCCAATTGGCTTTTGAGTTTGCTCGTTGTAAATCTCGTTTGTTTGAAATGCAAAGACTTGTCTATTAATCATATTTGTATTTTATTCTTAATATTAATTTAACCATTATATTTACTATCTAACTAAATATTAGTCATTTCTTTATTTTAAAATTTCCTTTGTTTTTTAACTGCTTGATAATTAAGTGCTTTTATTTTGGCATTAGACTTGTAAACAATATTGATAACAGGGTGTTAATAAAGCTCTATATTTGATTAGTTTATAAAGGAAGGTAAATATGAAAACTTTGATCGCTACTGCATTAATTATCGCAAGTTCAACAAGCTATGCTCATGACAGTTCTTTTTCTAGTGAGTCATGTAACGTAGATTTAAATGGTGGTGTTAATATTAGCGCCAAAGAAATTACCTTCTCTAAAAATAAATCTCCACTATATACCATTGTTAATAATGACACGCTTATTGTGAATGGTGAAGAAATCGATTTAACCAGTAGCCAGCAATCGCTATTAACAGAATATTCAACAAGTATCCGTAATGTGGTACCTGAAGTGAAAAGTATTGCGCTTGATGCTATCGACTTAGCAATTGACGGTGTTAACCTTGCCTTTAATGAGTTATTGGGTGAAGGGAATAATGTTAGTGCAGATTTAACCACGCAATTAACTACCATTCGTACTGAAGTTGATAGTGAGTTTGACGGCTCAAGAGATTTTTACATTGATGAAGATGGTTTTGCTGGTGATGACTTCTTTGGTGAAGACTTTGAGCAACGTATCGAGACTGCTGTTGAAAGTACGATTCAAAACTCTATTGGTAGTTTAATGATTGCCGTTGGCCAAGAAATGTTATTCTCGGGCGGTAATATGGATGCCTTTGAAACACGTATGGAAAACTTTGGACAACAAATAGAGCATGAAATGGAATCGCGTGGTGAAGGTCTAGAAAAGCGTGGTGAAGCACTTTGTCAGTCAGTGATCATGATTGATGAAATGGAAGAACAATTAAAAGATGAAATTGACGAGATAGCGGGTTTTAACTTCATCACTGCTAGCCATAAAAATAGCCATAATGAGATTTAATAGTTAAGCAAATATTATGATTTAGTTATAGTATTACTTTCAATAGAAGCGCTAAGGCTCACATCTTAGTGCTTTTTTATGTACAGGATGTCGCGGGCACATGGTCGTTCTTTGCCATCCATGGCATCACGATATTGCTGCATCATTAGGTGCCAACGCACTTTAGTGTGCATGTTCAAAGCTATATCATCCTTTTTATAGGGTTTTATCGTATTTTTATTGCTAAGGCTGAAACTGCACGTTAAAGTAGCGCCCCAAAATCAGCTGATAGATCGCTTATGCACGCAGTTCAACGACTTCATCAATACCGTAAAAGTTTAAGCACGACGACTTATAAGTCGAGAGGGCAGCGAGTGATCCGTTGTGAGCTTTGTCGATTAGCTGAAAAATTTTGTATTTGTTCATTGACGCCGAATGTAGAGTCTAATGCGGGTTTCTTACTATTAATGTACGATACCGAAGTGTTAAAACCGAGTAACACTGGTAAGCTTATTGCTGATTTAATACCCGATACTTATGCCTTTTTGTGGTCAAGAACAGAAGAAAACCCAGAAGTTCTGGCACTGTTATCCGATCCTACTTGGCAACCTATGATTGTTTTCCCAAAAGACTATGCGGGTGAAGAGCGAGAAATTTTCGATAATGAAGTGGTGCTTTCTTCAGGTAAAAGGCCATTATTTATTATGCTTGATGGTAGTTGGCGCGAAGCGAAAAAAATGTTTCGTCGCAGTCCATATTTACAAAATCTACCTGTTGTGTCATTTACACCTAAAGCGCCTGAAAGTGATGCAGAAATAAGCTCTCGATATCAAATTCGTGTGGCAGCAAATAATACTGAGCTAGCGACCGCCGAAGTTGCTGCACAGGTTTTGGCGCTGACAGGAGAGCAAACCAATGCTAATTTGCTCGACTTATGGTTTGATGTTTTTAGTTATGAATATCAAAGAGCGGTTTGCCAAGGAAATAAGGGCAATCCTAATGCGGTTGCTGACTACATGGCATTTACTAAACAACATGACATTGTGTTAGCCAAAGATTTAGCAATCGCCAATATCGAAGATTTAACGAAGAAATAAAAGCTTTAAGCTTTACTTTAAATGCATGAAAACACTGCAGCTTAAGTAAAACTAATTTATAATAACGCACAAAATAGCAATGAGGTTAATTTATGAAAATATGTGGTGTGGAATTAAAAGGTAACGATGCAATTATTTGTATCATGTCAAAAGAAAATGGGTTGTACGACATACCTAAAACGCGCGTACAGAAAATTAGCCTTGTTGATGCTGGTGATGCTGAAGAAGTTCAGTACTTCCAAGCAACTTTTGCAAAGTTAATGGAAGACTACAAAGTTGATAAAGTTGTTATTAAAGGCCGTGCACTTAAAGGTAAGTTTGCGGGAGGTCCTGTTGGCTTTAAATTAGAAGCAGCTATTCAATTAATCAAAGACTTACCTGTAGAAATCCTTGCTGGTACATTTATCAAAAAAGCATTGTCGCGAAGTCAAGTCGATATTGATTTTCGTGACACTGGTTTAAAGCAATATCAACAACCTGCATTTGAAGCTGTATTTGGCTTTTTTGAAGGTAGTATGTACTTACAGTAAAATGAGTAGGTTTGTGCTTAGTCAATAATATAATAAAAAGGGTCGCTAGTTAGCGACCCTTTTTGCATTCTAGGTAAGCATAATTACTTAGTGCTTAGACCACGACGTTCAATAAGTGCTTCGACTTTTGGATCTTGACCTCTGAAGCGACGGTACATCACTGTTGGATCGTCAGTTCCACCGCTTTCTAATACATGTTTACGGTAAAGCTCAGCCGTTTTTTGATCAAATATGCCATTTTCTTTAAATGCTAACCAAGTGTCAGCGTCATAAATATTTGACCAAATATAACCATAATAACCTGCAGAATAACCACCCGCGAAGATATGCGAGTAGTAACCGGTTTTATATCTAGGAGCAATTTGCTCAATTAAACCTATTTCTTTTAAAACGTTTTTCTCAAAGCTATTGGCATCTTGTAATTCAGCTGTTTCAAGTGAATGCCAGCTCATATCAAGTAGTGCTGCGGCTAAATACTCAGTAGTACCAAAACCTTGATTAAATTTACCTGAAGCTTGAATTTTCTCCACCAATTCTTGTGGAATAACTTCTCCCGTTTCGTAATGCTTAGCAAAGTTTGCTAAAACTTCCGGCTCTGTCATCCAGTTTTCCATTACTTGTGAAGGATATTCAACGTAATCACGTGGTAATGCGGTGCCTGTTTGTGAACGGTAATAGCCGTCTGACAATAAACCTTGAATAGCATGGCCAAATTCATGGAATAGGGTAGATGCTTGATCAAAAGTTAATAATGTTGGTTTATCACCTATTGGTCGAGGGTAGTTAAGTACATTGTAAATAATTGGCGTAACGTCTTCGCCATTCATTTTAAATTGTTTGCGGAAGCTACTCATCCAAGCGCCGCCACGTTTACTTTCACGCACGTAGTGGTCAACCATAAAAATGCCTATGTAGCTGCCGTCACGATCTGAAACTTCAAATGTACGTACATCTTCATGGTATTTCGGTAAGTCGAATCGCTCTTTAAAGGTAACCCCCCATAATTTTTCTGCGGTATAAAAAACACCTTGCTGGGTCGCTTCTAGAGAAAAGTAAGGCTTAGTTTCGGCAGCATCGATGTCAAATCGTTGCTTACGAATTTTTTCTGAGTAGTACCACCAATCCCATGCGGCAACGGTAAATTTACCGCCTTCCGCGTCAATCATTTTTTGAATATCTGCTGTTTCTTCTTTAGCACGCTCAAGTGCTGCGGGCCAAACTTTATTTAGTAAGCTAAATACATTTTCAGGCGTTTTAGCGGTAGCATTTTCAAGCACAAAATGAGCATGCGTTTTATAGCCTAAAAGTTGCGCTTTTTGGTAACGTAGGCTGGCCATTTCACTAGCGATAGCCTGGTTATCGTTCGCATTGCCATTGTTGCCGCGCATGGTGTAGCCTTTATAAATAGTTTCGCGCAGCTTACGGTTTGTTGAGTAAGTTAGGAATGGATTTTTACTTGGTCGGTGTGTTGTAAATACCCATTTACCTTCATGGCCACGGGCTTTAGCTGTTTCAGCTGCTGCAGCAATAATATCATCAGGTAAACCGTCAAGATCATTCTTATTATCAATAACCATCTCGAAGGTGTTTGTTTCTGCTAAGAGGTTTTCACCAAACTTCAAACTTAAACCACTGAGCTTTTCATTCAACTCACGTAATTTTAATTTATCTGCATCATTAAGGTTAGCACCACCTCTTACGAAGCTTTTGTAAGTTTTCTCTAATAAAAGCTTTTGATCTGTACGTAATTCAAGTTGCTCTTTTCTATCATAAACCTGTTTAACGCGTTGGAATAATGCATCATTAAGTGCAATGTCATCGCCTAAAGCTGAAAGCTTTGGTGAAATTTCTTTTGCGATAGCACGCATCTCTTCATCTGACATTGAGCCAGTTAAACCGTAGAAGGTATTGCTTACTTTATTTAGAAAGTTGCCTGATTTTTCCATTGCAACAATGGTGTTTTCAAATGTAGGGCGAGATCTAACTTTTGTCAGCGCTGAAATTTCCAGCTTATTCTGCTCTATGCCATGATAAAAAGCAGGTAAATAGTCGCTTTTTTTAATTTTTTCAAATGGTGGAATACCGTAAGGTGTATCGTATTCTGCAAAGAATGGGTTATTGGCGGTGTTTTGAACCGCTTGTTCAACTTGTGTAACGTTTGCAGGAGCATTGTTTTGCTGACAACCAGCTAAAGCGATGGCAACTGCAAGAGGCGCTAAATAACGAGTTTTCATTAAATTACCTTTTTGGTCTATATCCAAATGGATGCGAAGGTTTATTCAGTGCGATAACTTATTGAGATCACATTGAAGCTTGCAGTGATTCTATGTTGCATAAGGCTTGGGCACAAGCATATGAGTTGCAAATTAGGATGAACAGTCAATAATTGGCGTTCAAATAGCAGGACATTAAATTTTGTTTGCTCAGCGCTAATCTATATTCAACAGTTATTATTAGTGGCTTGAAGTCAATAAAGTAATCAGCCGCATGTTTACTAATCTAAAGTATTGATATTAAAACTGGAAACGAAAATACTAGACAAAGCTAGTTGTTTTTTTATACATTAGATTACGACTGCTTTCGTATATTAAAATTTGATTTACATTGGATATATTTAATAGACAATAAACTAAGCTTTTAAAAGTATGTGAACATAAGGACGTGTTGATGTTAAAAAAAAGAAACTGGTTTTTAGTTATTTGTATGATTGCCACTGTTGGCTGTACTAGCGTAGACAATACTCGCAATAATAAAATCCCAGTGTCATTAAATATAGAGTTATTTACGTCGGCTGCGCCCATTATTTCTGAGCAGGAACTATACGTACTAACAAAGCCGCAGAGAAAGTATTTTTTAGACTTTCATCGTCAGCAAACTAGTAAGGGATATTCATCTCATGAGGGGATTCAGCGATTTATTGAAAGTAAACTAAGTAACTTTACTTATTATGGTAAGACTTATACTGCTAGCCAAGCAATGTCTAACAATAGTGGCAATTGTATGAGTTTGGCAATATTGACTACCGCTCTTTCTCGGCTTGTTGATGTTGAGATGGACTATCGTAAAATGCACTCTTTACCTATGTATGAAAAACATGGCAATGTTATTTTGTCATCTAGTCATGTGCAATCTTTACTGTATAAACCAAATTTTGAGCCAGAAGAAGGCTATTTTTATATTAACCGTCCTGCCATTGTCATCGATTACTTCCCCCAAGAAGGCAATATTAAGTCAAAAATGATAAATTCAATTCGATTTTTGGCGATGTATTATGTTAATAAGGCAGCGGAGCTATATATTGAACATGATTTTGATAATGCATTCTCTTATGCGAAAGAAGCGTACCGTCTAGATAATGAAAGTGCTTCAGCAATGAACTTATTAGCTTTGCTGCATAAGAAAAAGGGTGATGAAGTTAGTGCAGAACGCTTGTACCTTGCCGCAATTGAAAGCACAGATACTAATATCAGTGTTTTAGATAACTATGTTAATTTATTAAAAAGTCAAAGTAGATTTGATAAAGCTCAGAAGGTTAAAAAGCAAATTGAAAGTATCTACGACCCTAATCCATACCATTGGCTTGAGAAAGCACAATTAGCTAGATACCAAAGCGAATATGCGGATGCAGAACGTTTTTATCGTAAAGTGATTAAGCTTGCGCCTTATGTCAAACCAGCCTATTTGGAATTGCATGAGATGTACTTATTACAAGGTAAAAATCACCAAGCCATCGCTACTTTGCAGCAGTCTTTGCTTTGGCTACATGAGCCAAAGCAAAAAAAGAAGTATAAAAAGCAACTATATCAATTAAGCCAGGCTATTTAACAATCTCTTTAACGGCAAGCTCTAATCGTGGGTCAGATATATCCGAGCTGGTTGATTTAAATACCACTTGGTTATCTTTATTAATAAAAAATGTTGTAGGAGTACCTTTTACGCCATAACGCATTGCGACTTCATCGCCATTTACTGCGGTGATAAAGTTATAACCACGAGATGCTATTTCATCTTGTGGTAATGCGTCATCATCTTCATTAAAGCTAATGGCGACAATTTTTACGCCTTGGTTTTGATATTGCTTTTCAAGCTCAACGAGTTTCGGTTGCAACCTTTTACAATACGGACACCATGTTGCCCAAAAATGCAAAATAATGGCTTGTCCTTGAAACTGTGTTGAAGAAATCATTTCACCTGATTGAGTCTTTAGTTGCCAAGCTGGTGCTATTGGTGCTGTAACCGGTTGGGCTGTTTCATGAGCAGAAATGTTCGATGATATTAGCGGTAATATGATTAATAAGAAAAGAGAAGCTAAACGTTTTGTTTGATTTTTAAATATATTCAACAAGGTCACCATAGATAAATGATTGGGTTAGTGAACTTGACCTGCCAATCATCTATCTGGTTTCAATTTTATTTATTTTAAATTACTTCATCGAATTTTGAAGCGCTATGGTTGGCATCAGCTAAGATAGAAACTGCAGCTTTAGCGGCAATCATCATGGTAGGCGCATTTGTATTGCCACTCACTAAGGTTGGCATAATAGAAGCGTCAACTACTCTTAATTTATTAATGCCGTGGACCTTTAATTGTTCGTCAACAACTGCAAGTTCGTCTTGACCCATTTTACATGTGCCGACCGGGTGGTAAATGGTATTACACTTATTTTTTAGAAACTCGTGTATCTCCTGATCTGAGGTGCAATTATCATCAGGAAAAATATATTTAACGTGCGCGTTGGATAGTGGCGGGGTAGAAAGAATGTTTTTAGCAATCTTCACTGCTTTGATCATAGTATTTATATCATCTTGATGATCTAGCATATTCATATGAATACGTGGATGATGGTTAACTTTATCGCTATTTAAGGTGATAGTGCCACGGCTTTTAGGTCTTAACAAACAAACATGCATGGCAATACCATAAGTGCAAAGTAATTTATGGTTCCTACCGTGATCGTCCATAGCAGCAGGTACGAAATGTAATTGTAAATCAGGCTCGGTTAATGATGGCTCTGACTTGATAAAACCACCACTTTCAGCAACAACGGTAGTGAGCAAGCCTTGGCGCTTTTTAAAGAATTTCATTGATTCTTTAATAGCCCACCAAGCAGATTTTGGACGATAAGCTAACACGTTTGTTCTTTTATGTTCAGCAACGCTAAGAATATCAACATGATCTTGCAAGTTTTTCCCTACGCCTTCAAGTGGGTGAATCACATCAATATCGTGTCGGTTTAATTCTTCGACAGGCCCCACCCCTGATAACATTAGCAGTTGCGGTGAATGAATAGCGCCAGCGCTTAAAATGACTTCATTGTTTGCACGAATAGATTGCATTTTGCCTTTGTGCTTAAAGCTAACACCTGTCGCGACTTTATTTTCAATAAGAATTTTATCAACTTGTGTTTGCGTGATGACCGTTAGGTTCGTTCTAGTTAGGTTTGGCGTTAAAAATGCTTTTGCGGCGCTATGCCTTAAGCCATTTTTTTGTGTAACTTGAAAATAGCCTATACCTTCTTGAGTAGCACCATTGAAGTCATTGTTTTCGGGATAACCAGCGGCAATGGCAGATTGAATGAATTCTTCATTAATGGCCGGTTTTGAAACTGAGTCAGCAACATTTAATGATCCATTTATGCCGTGATATTCGTCAGCACCACGTTCTTGGTGTTCTAGTGCTTTAAAGTAGGGGAGAACTTCATCATAACTCCATCCTTGATTTCCAAGGCTGTGCCAATGGTCATAATCTTGTTTTTGTCCACGAACATAAAGCATGGCATTAATTGAACTACTACCACCTAATGTCTTTCCTCGAGGCGTGTATATTTCTCGGTTATTTAAAGTTGCTTCTCGCTGAGAATTAAATTGCCAATTGAGAGTACGATCGCGCATTAAACCGATAATGCCGATAGGGAGGTGGATTAACCAACTTTTATCTTCTTTGCCTGCTTCAAGTAAGCAAACCGAATAATTACCGCAGGCTGATAACTTATCAGCTAATACACAGCCCGCAGAGCCACCACCAATAATTACATAATCAAACGTTTTCACACCAGTACCTTAATTAACTTTTTATTATTATCAATTTAACAAGTCAGACCACTATGATATAAAAAAGTCATTTATTCAAGTGTGAAAATTATGCGCTACTGAATGCTAATATCTTTAATATTTACTTGTTGTACTTCACCATACTTAGCAACAACATCAATCAATTCAGAGGCTTTACCAATAATAACAGTTTGTAAATTATCTTTTGGAAAGTACTTATTAATAAGTTGCTGAGTTTTAGCAATAGTTAATGAATTAACTTGCTGTTCAAAGGTATTGATATAGCTTTCATCGAAGTTATAGCTATACATTTGCCCCAATAGGTTGCTCAAATCTTGTGACGTTTCAAATTTTGGTGGAAACTTTCCTTTTACATAAGCTTTTGCTGAAGCTAGTGTTTCTTCATCAATGCCTTGCTCCCACAAGCGATCATAGGTTTTTAAGGCGAGATCAATTGCTTCTACCGTTGTTGCCGTTTTAGTAAAGCTTGATATGGCGAAGCTGCCTGACTGGCTATAATAAGTGAAGTTACTTCTGGCGCCATAGGTTAACCCGGAATTAACTCGTAACTCATCATTCAACCAAGATGTAAAACGAGCACCTAAAATAGTATTGATCACAGATATGCCGACTAAATCAGGGGTGTTACGTGCAATACCAAGTCCGCCAATGGTGAATGTTGATTCAATGGCGTCTTCTTTATTAACTAACAATACTTTTGCTTGCGTTAAAGGCTTTGGCTGCATAATTGCTACAGCTTCTAAATCAGCATGATTTTGCCATTTTGAAAAAAGCATTTTAACTTGTTTTAACATTTCAACACTTTTAAAGTCACCAACGATGACGATAGCGGCATTTTTTGGTTGATACCATTGCTGGTGAAATGCCTTAATATCCTTCAGTTTAATTTTGTCAATCGACGCTGTATTGCCTTGTGTTATTGCATTGTAAGTCGAATTGGCAAAAACCATTTCTTTAAAGTAATTATTAATCACTGATTTTGGACTTTCTTTACTTTGTTCTAATGCTAATAAATGTTGCTTCTTCTTTTTATTAAACTCTTGTGCTGAAAATTTGGGGCGAGTAATAATGTCTTTTAACAAATTCAACATCACTCGTTGATCTTTTTTAGCGAATGAACTTTCTACAAAAGATGATTCGCTGCCTGCAGACGCAGAAATATTTGCACCAATAAAGTCTACAGCTTCGTTAATTTGGGCCTTCGATTGTTGTTCAGTGCCTAAAGGTAAGCTTTCAGCGGTTAAATAAGCTAATCCAGCGATTGAATCATTAATCGCTCCGGCTTTAACAACAATGTTTACATCGATGAGTGGTACTTCGTGTTGTTCCATTAAATATACAGTTAAACCATTATCTAAAGTGATTTTTTGATATTCAGGCAATGTGTAACTTGCCTTAGCTTGTGAAGCTACAAGGGCAAAAATGGCGATAATTAAGCTGTTTAATAAATTATAAATCCGCATCGTTGCTGTCCTTTTCAGAAGATAAAATACCGACAGTGCGGTTTGATTTTACTAAGTATTTTTTGGCGACTCTTTGAATGTCGGCAACCGTTACTTTGTTATAGTCTTGTGGTGCTGAAAATAATTTATTGTAGTCACCAAAGTAAAGTTCGTATGAACCTATGGTATTAGCTTTTCCATTAATCGTTGCCATAGTACGGTAAAAATTGACCAACTTTGTATTTTTAACTTTTTCAAGCTCTTGTGCTTCAACACCATTTTTAATAATGCTATTCACTTCTTTTACTAGTGCTTTTTTCAATTTTTCAGCACTAACGTCTTTTGCTGCAACGGCGTAAATATAAAACAAGTTTGGATCAATGCTTTCAGGTAAGTAAGTAAATAAGTCACTGGCAACTTGTTGCTCATCAATTAGAGATTTATACAAGCGTGAACTTTGACCTGTTGCTAAAATATCGTTAAGAATATCTAAGGCATAATAATCTCCATGTTGTGTATTCGGTACGTGATACGCCATCATGATGTTTGGTGTTGTTACTGAAGCTTTGTGAACATAAACAGTGCGCTCACCTTTTTGTTCAGGCTCTACTGTATGCACTTCTCTAGGAGGTGCTTGTGCAGGAATAGGCTCAAAATATTTTTCAGCTAGTTTTTTTACTTGTGCTGTCGTGACATCACCAGCAATAACAACAACGGCATTATTGGGAGCATAATAGGTGGCATGATATTGTTTTAAATCTTCCAAACGCCAGTTTTCAATATCTGAAGCATGCCCGATAACGGACCAACTATAGGGGTGCGCTCTAAATGCTGACCCTTTGACTTCATGCCAAATTGCTCTGAAGTTTGAATTTTCTAGCCCTGTGGTACGTTCTGATGAAACTACACCACGCTCACTATTAACACTTTTTTCTTCAATGGCTAAATTCGCAATGCGGTCAGCTTCTAAGTCAAAAATGGTTTCTATTGACTCCGTAGGGAACCAATTAGTATAAACAGTTAAGTTTTCGCTAGTATAAGCGTTGTTTGAGCCGCCAGCGGCTTCCATCGTACGATCAAACATTTTTGGACCATACTTTTCTGCGCCATTAAACATCATGTGCTCAAAAAAATGTGAAAGGCCAGTAATACCAGGTACTTCATTTCGAGAGCCAACTTTCCAAAATAAGTACATATTGGCGTTTGGAATAGATTTATCTTCCAAGACAATAATCTTCATACCATTTTTAAGGGTGAAGGTATTAACATCTTCTGCGGTGGTTATAGCGTGACTAGCAGCCGAAAAACAAAAAAGTAACAGTGTTAGTCGAATCACTGTCGATTTTAATTTAGTAAGATTCACAGGTTAACTCCAATTAGCCTATCGATACTTTAAAGGTTAATGGTATGTTAATAAGAATGTTTTTACTAGCTGCAATTAATTAAATATGCTTTTGTTTTTTCTATTATTCTTTCATTAATAATTGTTGCCTGCTTATATTGTGCATTATTTATTTTAATCAATAAAAAAGGCTAAACCAATGTTTAGCCTTTGATGAAATTAAATGTAGTTAAACTAAAATATTTAGCTTAATGCCACATTAAGCCCTAATTTAATCCAAGTACTTTTTTACCTTGGTTAAAGGTGATGTCTACTGGAATATTAGCTGTTTCTAAGCTCGCCAAGTCGCTAGCTAAATCAGACTTTATTACGCCACTTTCAGCAACGAGTTTATCAACACCTTGATAATCACCATTCCCTTGCAAAGTTAAAATCAGCTCAGACAAAGAATCAATTGCGGCAGTCATTTTTTCAACATTAACTGTGTATAAACCTTGCTCATTGCGTGTAAAAGCGCCTTGTTCTGCAAAGTAGTTAAATCTCACCATATTGGCTTTACCATGGGCTGAGCTAGCACCAAAGCGTACAGAGCGGAATATACCTGTTAAGAATGTGGTGTAGTAGTCTTCTAACGTACCTTCAGTGATAACGTTTTTAGCAAGTAATTGACGTACCATGTAAAGCCCTAGAATATCAGCTTTACCTTCTTCTAATGCTGAGGCATGTTCCTTTAATGACTGACGTACCGTACCTTTGTCATTAATGGTATTTTTAATACCTAAGCCGTGTGCTACTTCATGAAACATAGTATTTGCGAAGAAAGCTGTAAAAGTTACGTTTTTACGTTGCTCTGGCACGATTAACGTTTCAGAAATAGGTGTCATGATCGCATCGAATTTTGCACGCATTGCGTTTTTCAATTGTAAGCGACGAGTACCTTTCTTTAATTGTACTTGCTCATCGTTTGGCAAGTTAATCGCGATGGTTTTACCACCGGCATTTGAATGCCCTGCATAGTAAATAACGTCATAAGCATTTAAGTCAGCATCAGAGCCCGGTACTTCTGCTTTATATTTTTTACTTACTGGTAAACCACGTTGCAGCTCAGGCAAGTATTCAGCATATTTAGCAAGTTTTTCGCTCCAAGACATATCTTTAATTAACACATATGATTCAAATGCAGCTCGGTAGCCAAACAGTTGGTCTTCATAAGTTTCAATTGGTCCAATAACAATATCAATTGGGTTATTCTTCATGTCCATCCAAGCAAAGTCTGATGCTTGAAAGTCATCTGTGCGTATCGCTTTAGCACGCATGTTAAGATAGGCAGCAAATTCTTTATCGTCTGCCAAGGTTGATGCTTTCTCAAGAATAACCGCGATACGATTGATTTCATCAGCGTAAGCTTCTGAAAAGGCAATTGTAGTTAATTGACCATTTTCATTACGACGTACTAATGAGTACAAGCCATTTTTATCTTCGAATGTCGCTTGTTCAAATTCTGCTTTAGTCATATCGGCAGGGTAAAATTGCGCGCCATGACTTTTTTCAGCAGTATTAGTTAAAAATGCTTTGTCGCCATTTAATCGATCCCAAGGACCATAATTAATACGGGCAAATTCACGTACTTTCTCATCACTGATTGAGGCAAGAAAAGTTGCTTTGTTTTGGCCGAATGCTTGTTGCCAGAAAAGATTGTCGATGATGTCAGATGCTTCAATAAGCAGCGATAACATCTGCTTTTGATTACTTGATAAATGTGAAAGGTCAGCACTTAATGTCACCGTTTTATAAATGTCTAAACGGTTTTGATATTCGGGTAGCAAATTAACAGCTGAAGGTTTGGTGGTTTCATTATTATCACCACAAGCTGATAAAGCACTCGCAACTAATAGTACGGATGCAATTTTTGAAAGTTTCATGTCGTGTCTCTCTTATTAAATACCGGCTAGAGACTAACAAAACCACTGACAAGCGCAAGGTATTAGATCAATAAAATGAAAGGTTAGGCGATTTTTAGACATAAAAAAACCGGCAGAAGCCGGTTTTTTAATTCTTTACAAAAATTAAAGCGCTTTAATTGCAGCGTTCAAACGACTCTTACTACGAGCAGCTTTATTTTTGTGAATAAGACCTTTGCTTGCATAACGATCGATGATCGGTGCAGCAGCAGCAAATTCTGTAGATGCTTTTTCTTTGTCACCGGCTTCGATAGCAGCAATTACTTTTTTAAGTAATGTACGCATCATTGAGCGACGGCTTGCATTGTGTTGACGGCGCTTTTCAGATTGTAATGCGCGCTTCTTAGCAGACTTTGAGTTAGCCAAGGTGAACTCCTAAAATTGAATAAATATTGCCTAAATTTAAGGCGACGAAATATGCCTGTTTTTAACTGGTTTGTCAAACAATTTACTGCGTTAATTTGACAGCTCGGATAATTACCCGTTTGTATAAATAAAACCAATGGTGAGCATTCTAAAGTTTTTAATTGTAACTTGGAAGTAAAACTAACGCCTTAATGCTATTAAATGCTTGTTTATCAAATTATAAAAGCCTCATAATATGAACAAGTGCTGATTATTGGCTTATATCCGAACTATTTAGCATTAAAATGAGCATTAAAAATTAAAATATAACTAAAAGTTATTGATCAATTAGGGTTGAATCGTTTGAGTAAAAAGTTAATTAAGTCAGGAATTATTGTAAGTGCAATGACATTGATTTCACGCGTTTTAGGCTTAATAAGAGATGTGATTATTGCCAACGTTTTGGGGGCTAGTGCATCAGCAGATGTATTTTTCTTCGCAAATAAAATCCCTAATTTTTTTCGTCGTTTGTTTGCAGAAGGTGCATTTGCACAAGCCTTTGTGCCTGTGTTGAGCGAATATCATACGCTTGATGAAGAAAATGGCTTGTCAGTAAAAGAAGGTGAAACACGTAAACTTATTGCGCAAGTGTCAGGTACTTTAGGGGTAATTATTACCTTAGTGACTTTATTTGGCATGATTGCATCACCTGTTTTTGTTGCGCTGTTTGGACCCGGTTGGTTTTTAGAGTGGTTAAATGGTGGCTCAGGTAGTGAAAAGTTTGATTTAGCCAGTACGTTGTTAAAAATTACCTTCCCTTATCTTTGGTTTGTCAGTATTACTGCATTATCGGGCGCAATTTTAAATACCTACGGTCGTTTCGCTGTGTCAGCATTCACGCCAGTTTTATTAAATGTAGGTGTTATTGCTTGTGCGATTTATTTGGCACCTTTTATGGATGATCCTGCTTTTGCCATCGCATGGGGAGTATTTTTAGGTGGTTTTTTACAGTTTGCTTTTCAATTACCGTTTCTATATCGAGCAGGGGCGTTAGTTAAACCAAAATGGGCATGGAGCGCGCCCGGTGTAACTAAAATTCGTAAGCTGATCCTTCCTGCGCTGTTCGGTGTCTCCGTAACTCAAATCAATCTACTACTTGATACGATTATTGCCAGTATGCTGATCACCGGTTCAATCAGTTGGTTATACTACGCTGACCGTTTATTAGAATTTCCTTTAGGGCTATTTGGTATCGGTATTGCGACGGTAATATTACCTAGCTTATCAAAGCTACACACCAAAAAAGATAACCGAGAGTTCAGTGAGACGGTTGACTGGGGACTGAGAATTGTCTCTTTATTTGGCTGGCCAGCGCTTGCCGGATTAATGGTACTTGCGCAACCGATCATTATGATTTTATTTATGCGCGGTGAGTTCGACCAACATCAAGTATTGCAGGTATCCTATGCATTATATGCTTACCTTGCAGGCTTATTAAGCTTTATGTTTATTAAAGTACTCGCGCCGGCATACTATTCTCGTCAAGATACCAAAACACCAGTTAAAATTGCGATTAAAGCGATGGTAGCCAACATGGCTTTTAATATTATGTTGGCACCGTACTTTGGTTATGTCGGTTTGGCTATTGCTACAACGTTATCAGCGACTTTAAATGCAATGATGCTCTATCATGGTTTAAAATCCGCCAATGTTTTTCAGTTATCGAAAAAAACCTGGTGGTTTATCACCCGCTTGATATTTTCGGCTATTGTCATGGCGTTAGTGGTTTATTATTTATCGCCAGCATTTGAATTTTGGCTATCGTTAAGTTTCATTGAGCAAGTAGTGAAACTTATTATTTGTATTACTGCTGGTATGCTTAGCTATTTTGTATGTTTGTTATTATTAGGTATTCGAATTTCTGATATCAAAATCTCACAAAATAACTCGCACTAAGGGCTGATTCTTATTGCTTACTGATATATAATTCGTCAGTTTTTATTCTTTTATGATTTATCGATAGCTAGCGATGGTTGGCATTAGGGTTTATTAGGTTCATGCAATTAACACGTGGCATTCACAATATGCATATAAGTGACGATAAGAATCGTCAAGGTTGTGTGTTAACCATAGGCAATTTTGATGGTGTGCATTTAGGTCACCAACAAGTGATTTCAGCCTTAGTTAACAAGGCCAAAGAGTTAAATTGTGAAGCAGCTGTTTTAGTTTTCGAGCCACAACCTCAAGAGCTGTTCTCACCAGAAACTGCCCCTGCTAGACTTTGTCGATTACGTGATAAATATGCCTTGTTGAAAAACTTAGGTGTTGATCGATTAATTTGTATCAATTTTAATAAAAAATTTGCTAGTCTAAGCGCCGAAACTTTTATTGAAGAATTACTGGTGAAACGCCTAGCAATAAAACACCTCATTGTTGGTGATGACTTTCGTTTTGGCAAAAATCGTCAAGGCAATTTTTCAATGCTGAAGATGGCGGGCGAAAAATTAGGATTTTCGGTAACAGATACGACTAGCCATAAATTAGCTGGTTGTAGAATTAGCAGTACCGCAATAAGAGAAAAACTAGAGCAAGATGATTTAGCAGGTGCAGAATCCATGCTAGGTCGTGCATACTCAATTATTGGTAAAGTCTTTCACGGTGATAAGCGTGGCCGAGAAATGGGCTTTCCTACAGCAAATATAAGATTAAAGCGTCGTGTATCACCTGTTGCAGGCGTATATGCGGTGCAGGTTAAAAGCCAATTTGGTAAGCACTTTGGTGTTGCTAATATAGGTTCAAGACCAACTGTTGCAGGTATAAGGCAACAATTAGAAGTACATATTTTTGATTTTGATAACAATTTGTATGGTGCAGTCATTGAGGTGGTGTTGTTAACAAAACTCCGCAGTGAACAAAAGTTTGGCTCGCTAACTGAACTAACACAGCAAATTGCGATAGATACAGAGCAGGCCCGCACCTTTGTGCAAAACTTAGCTTAATTTGAATCAGTTAAGAAAACATTACCCAACACTAGTTGATATATTAGTGAATACGACAACGGATATTTATTTTAATGAGTGATTATAAACAAACCCTAAATTTGCCAGCAACTTCTTTTGCAATGAAAGGAAATATGGCGAATCGTGAACCGAATATGCTAAAAGAATGGGCTGAAAAAGATTTATACGGCCAAATTCGAGCGGCAAAAAAAGGTAAGAAGTCATTCATTTTGCATGATGGACCTCCTTATGCAAACGGTAATATTCATATTGGTCATGCGGTTAATAAAATCCTTAAAGATATTATTGTTAAATCAAAAACATTGTCTGATTTCAATGCGCCATACGTACCAGGTTGGGACTGTCATGGTTTACCGATTGAATTAATGGTTGAAAAGAAAGTAGGTAAGCCGGGCCATAAAGTTTCTGCTAGTGTCTTTCGTGAAAAGTGTCGTGAATATGCCGCTAAACAAGTTGATGGTCAACGTGATGATTTTAAACGCTTAGGTGTTTTTGCGGATTGGGATAAACCTTACCGCACAATGGATTTTGACACTGAAGCGAACATTATTCGTTCACTAGGCAAAATTGCTGAAAATGGCCACTTACATCAAGGTTTTAAACCTGTGCATTGGTGTACTGATTGTGGTTCATCTTTGGCTGAAGCTGAAGTGGAATATAAAGATAAGCAATCACCAGCAATTGATGTGAAATTTACTGTCGTAGAGCAAAGTGTTGCCGATAAATTTGATCATCCTGAAAATCATGAGGGTGAAGGTGAGATTTCGGTTGTTATCTGGACCACAACTCCTTGGACGTTACCAGCTAACCGTGCGGTTTCATTACATGCTGATGTTGAATATACCTTAGTACAATGTGAAACGGAGCAGGGCAAAGAGCGCTTAATTTTAGCGTCAGACCTTGTTACTTCTTGTATGGACCGTTTTGGTATTACTAAATATCACGCATTAGGTTTTTGTAAAGGTGTTGAATTAGATTTAGTACAACTTCAACACCCATTTTATGATTTTACCGTGCCGGTTATTTTAGGTGAGCATGTCACGACGGATTCAGGTACAGGTTGTGTGCATACAGCTCCTGGTCACGGTGTAGAAGATTTCGAGGTTGGTAAACTTTACAACTTAGAAGTGGCTAACCCTGTTGGGGCAAATGGTGTTTATTTAGATGACACTGAATTGTTTGCTGGTCAGCATGTATTTAAAGCTAATGCCAATGTTGTTGAAACCTTAAAAGAACATGGCAAGTTGGCGCATCATCATGCATTAGAACATTCTTACCCACATTGCTGGCGCCATAAAACGCCATTAATTTTCCGTGCAACGCCGCAGTGGTTTATTAGCATGGACAATAAAGGCTTGCGTAAAGATTCGCTTAACGAGATTGAAAAAACGCAGTGGATCCCTGATTGGGGTCAACGCCGTATTGAGTCTATGGTTGAAGGTCGTCCGGATTGGTGTATTTCGCGTCAGCGTACCTGGGGCGTTCCAATGGCGCTTTTCATCCATAAAGATACCGGCGCATTGCACCCTCGTAGCATTGAGTTAATTGAAACGGTAGCAAAACGTGTTGAAGAAAAAGGTATTCAAGCATGGTTTGACCTTGAAGCGGCAGAGCTTATTGGTGATGACGCGCAAGAATACGTTAAAGTTGCTGATACCTTAGATGTTTGGTTTGATTCAGGCACAACCCATTACTCTGTGGTTAATGCCCGTGAAGAATTTGATGGTATTGCAGATTTATACCTTGAAGGCTCTGATCAACATCGCGGTTGGTTTATGTCGTCAATGATTTCTTCAGTTGCCATGACCAGCCAAGCACCATACAAGCAAGTGCTAACTCATGGTTTTGTGGTTGACGCTAAAGGCCATAAAATGTCTAAGTCATTAGGCAACGTTATCACGCCAAAAGAAATTACTAATACCTTAGGTGCTGATATTTTGCGTTTATGGACAGCATCAGTTAACTACACGCAAGAAATTACCGCGGGTGATGAAATATTTAAGCGTCAAGCTGATGCGTATCGTCGTATTCGTAATACCTCGCGCTTTTTATTATCAAACTTAAATGGCTTTGACCCAAAAACAGATTCAATTGCTTTTGATGATATGGTAGCACTTGATCGCTGGGCAGTGGATAAAGCCGCACAGCTACAAGCAGAAATTATTGCCGCTTACGATGAATATGAATTTCATGTAGTAGTACACAAGCTAATGAACTTTTGTACTACTGAACTTGGTGGTTTCTATTTAGATATTATTAAAGACCGTCAATACACAGCGAAAGAAGACAGCGTTGCTCGTCGTTCTTGTCAAACTGCTATGTATTTAATTGCCGAAGCAATGACACGCTGGATGGCACCTATTTTATCATTTACTGCACAGGAAATTTGGCAAGCATTGCCAACTCCTGCTCGTGAAGCTCGTGAAGAGTTTGTTTTCACGGGAGTTTGGTTTGACGGCTTACCAAAAACAGCAACAACCAGTGCTTTAAATAATGACTATTGGAATGAGCTTTTATTAGTACGCACAGAAGTAAACAAAGCACTAGAAAATGCCCGTAAAGAGAAGCAAGTAGGTAAAGCTCTTGAAGCGGCGGTTACTTTATATACTACTGCTGAATTAGCTGAAAAACTTCAACAATTAGGTGAAGAGTTACGCTTTGTATTAATCACCTCTAAAGCGACAGTTGAAGTGGTTGAAAGCGCACCAGTAGATGCTTTAGTAACTGAAGTTGACGGTTTATGGTTAACCGTTGCTCCAGCAGAAGGTGCTAAGTGTGATCGCTGTTGGCATGTTACTGAAGATATTGGCCAAAGCGAACAACACCCTGAACTTTGTGGTCGTTGTATTACCAACGTTGATGGCGAAGGTGAAGCGCGTAAATTCGCTTAACTCCTTTAATTGCTAAATCAGTAATATTAAAACGTGTAGTGCTTGGGTAAAGTCTGCACGTTTTCTAATTATTATAATAATAAAAACTAGCGTGTGACGCGCAACGGAACATTAGAGACTTATTTATGACAAGTTTATTTACTGAAACGGGACTACGTTGGTTGTGGTTAACTATTATTTGCTTATTTGCGGATCAAGTAACAAAACAATTAGTAGCCACCAATATGGATTTATATCAATCAATCGACATTTTACCTTTCTTCAATATTACTTATGTACATAACCCTGGTGCAGCATTTAGCTTTTTAGCTGATCAAGGGGGCTGGCAACGTTGGTTTTTCACCGCAATTGCCGCCATCGCCAGTATCGTTTTTATTGTTTGGCTAGCTAAAACACCGAAACAACAAAAACTATTATCTGTAGCGTTTGCTTTAATGTTGAGTGGTGCTGTTGGTAACTTAATTGACCGTGTGTTGTTTGGCTATGTAATCGATTTTCTTGATTTTTATGGTTTTGGCTATCACTTTCCGGCATTTAATATTGCAGATTCTATGATTTTTATCGGCGCCGCATTAATGATATTTGACTCATTTAAAAATGGCGAACCGAATAACAACGTAAAAAAGATTAATTCTTAAAGAGACTTTTATGACCAATTTAGTAACCCCAGCTTCTGAAATTATTGCACATATTACCATGAAGCTATCTGATGGCTCAGCAGCCGATAGCACTAAGGTTAACAAAAAACCGGCTAAAATTATTATGGGTGATGCCAGTATATCACCCGCATTTGAAGCACAACTTGTTGGAATGTCAGCTGGAGAAAGCAAAGAGTTTACTTTAGCGGCAGTTGATGCCTTTGGTGAGCCTTTACCTGAAAATATTCATTATATGGATATCAGTAAGTTCAGCGAAGAAGCGCCAGCCAAAGTAGGCAACATCATAACTTTTTCTCAACCAGGTGGTGAATTGCCAGGTATGATAAAAGATGTGTCAGGTAGTTCAGTAACCATTGACTTTAACCACCCGCTGGCAGGTCAAGCAGTAACATTTGTAATTGATGTTATTGAAGTTAAATAATTAGTAACGACGAGTATCATATGGAAATTATTTTAGCCAATCCTCGCGGTTTTTGCGCCGGTGTCGACCGAGCCATTAGCATTGTTGACCGAGCGCTTGATTTATTTGAAGCACCTATTTATGTTCGCCATGAAGTTGTGCATAACAAGTTTGTAGTTAACGGATTAAAAGACAGAGGTGCAATATTTGTTGATGAACTCGTTGAAGTGCCAGACGATAGTACGGTCATTTTTAGTGCTCATGGCGTATCTAAAGCTGTTCGTAATGAAGCAAAATCACGCGGATTGAAAGTGTTTGATGCAACTTGCCCTTTAGTGACTAAAGTTCATATGGAAGTATCACGAACAAGTCGTAAGAACATCGAGTGTATTTTGATCGGACACGCTGGTCACCCTGAAGTTGAGGGCACGATGGGGCAATACGAAAGCGAAGAAGGGGGGATTTACCTCGTTGAATCAGCTGAAGATGTTGCAACATTGGAAATTAAGAATCCGGAAAAACTTTACTATTGTAGTCAAACCACACTATCTGTTGATGATACTAGTGATGTGATTGATGCTTTGAGAAAAAAGTTTCCGTTAATTCAAGGCCCTCGAAAGGATGATATTTGCTACGCGACGCAAAATAGACAAGATGCAGTTCGCTCAATTGCTGAACAAGTTGAACTCTTATTGGTTGTTGGTGCAAAAAATAGCTCGAACTCAAACCGTTTACGAGAGCTAGCTGAAAAAATTGGTACAACATCTTATTTAATTGATACGGCTGCTGACATTGACACCACATGGCTTGATAATGTTGCTAAAGTAGGCGTTACAGCCGGAGCCTCTGCGCCAGCTGTATTGGTACAACAAGTTATTAGCGAGCTAAAATCACTCGGTGGTAAAGAAGTTATTGAGTATCCCGGGCGTGAAGAGAATACCGTATTTGCGGTGCCGATAGAATTGCGTTAATCTTAATCAATAAAGTTTACAGTTATTATTGTTTTAATGAAATGTTATATTATTTGAAAATATAACTGTAAATTTATGATTTTTAAGTTGTACTTGATACGATAAATGTTACTTTAAAGTTTGGGTTGTAGAACAATATCGTGTATGGGAGTGACTGTGTCATATATGGGCTTGTAAGAGTCTAGCGTTATTACATCATTGACTCTTACTATTTTTACATATAAGTGAAGTAGCACAAATGAAATGAATTTAGTCGATAATGGATATATCAAACATTAAAAAATCTTTTTTTAAAAGAATCTTTTTCACACTCCCCCAACTGAAAATCACTCTTTTCTATATTATTTCATTACGGTTAACTTTTGCGCCTTTCTTTTATTTAATTACTAATAGAAAGCAGAGAACTATTATAAAAAGAGAAGCTAATGAATTCACAAGTTAATAGTCAACATATCATCTGTCGAGCTTCAAAGAGCACTGCGACGAAACAGAAAGGGATAACTTTTATCGAAGTTCTAATTGCCCTAGTTATTATTGTAACGGGAATATTGGGTGCTGTTGCTTTGCAAACTACAGCGAAAAAGAGTAGTTTCGATGCCATGCAACGCTCACTTGCTTCTAGTTTAGCGCAAGATATTGTTGAAAGAATGCGCGGAAATAATAGCGCTACGTTAGCATTATATGCAGCTAATAGCCCCTATGGCTCAGGAAAAATTGCGGTATCGCCCACTTGTGATTCAACTGCTAACCTATGCTCTCCCGCACAAATGGTTACTCATGATCTTTTTGGTTGGGAGCAGGCTTTAATGGGCGCTGATGTTAAAAACGGCACGAGTAATTTTGGTGGTTTAGTTGGGGCTATTGGTTGTTTGAGCGTTGTGGGTAACACAGTTACTGTTGTGGTAACTTGGCAAGGTAAAGCTGAGTATGCTGATGCTAAAAAAGCCGCTTGTGGCACCGAAGCTGATACTCGTCGTCAAGTAGTAATAAATGCCTTTATAATTTAGCAGATTTAAATACGTTAAAAGTTGAGATGTTAGCAAATGGAAATAAATAACAATATGTACCGTTTTCAGGTTCATAAAGTACCAGCACTCAAGTTAAAAAGTCAGCAAGGTTTTACCTTGCTTGAAGTATTCATTGCTTTAGTCATAGGCTTAGTACTGTTTGCTGGTGTATTGAGTATATTTGTTGGCATGCGCACTACGGTTAGTGAAACGTCAAGCTATGGAGAATTACAAGAAAATGGCCGTCTCGCCATTAACATTCTTAGTGACGATTTACTAAGGCAGGATTTTTGGGGTGATTACACTGGTACTATCAATCTAACCAATATTAACCCTGTGCCTGGCGCACCAACAGGCGAGTGTGCTGGGGGAGGGACAAATAATGGTACTTTTCCAACCGCAGTAGGGCACTTTCGAACACTTTGGGGAGAAACAGTAAAAGCAGATACTGTGCTACCCGCGTGTAGAAGTGGTGCAATGATAAACTCAGATGTTTTACAGTTAAAACGTGTAATTTCAACGCCACTAGGCTTAGCTGCAGGTGATACTGCCCCGGCAGGAAATTACTACTTTATGAGTAATATGGATGATGGCGCTATATTTGCGGCTGGTACTGTTCCAGACATAAAAGGTGGTCGTGTATGGGAATACCAACATCATATGTACTATGTCGAAGAAGAAGCAAATGTACCTGTATTAATGCAAGCACGCTTATCTAATACGCTGAATGTCGCTCCGTTAGTTGATGGCATTGAATTAATTCGGTTTGAGTACGGCATTGATACGGATACAGACCCAAATACTGCGGGTTACGGCATTGTTGATGCCTATGTTGCAACTGAAAATATGACTAATGCGTTATGGGATAATGCGGCAAGTAGAATAATCTCAGTTAAAATGTATGTGTTGGTTCGAGGTACTTTAGAAGATAATAAATATGAAAATAAAAATACCTATAAGCTAGGTAGTTATGATTATGTCGTTAATGATAACTTTCGTCGCTTACTTTTTAGCTCAACGATAACTTTATATAACGCAAGCATAGATACATGGTAATTCACAAATGAATAATGCAAATTATACTTTAATGAGTAATAAGTACAGTAAGTTGGGTAAGCAGAGTGGTGTTGTTCTGTTGGTGTCTTTAGTCTTCCTTGTTGCATTAACAGCGGTCGCGGGAGCATTAATGCAAAATACAACAACAGATATAAAAATGTCAGGGGCAAGTGAGGAAAAGGTCGTTGCAACTCAGGCTGCAATAAGTGCTGTTGATGAAACCATTGATAATCAATTAAATATTCAAGCGGTTAATGTTTTCACGCAAGCACTAAATGATATACCCGACTATACAAGTGCACAATTGCTACCCGCTACAACTAAAACAAAAGCTACTGCCAGCGCTAATGTTGTCAACAACCCTTTGTTTGAGGAATATGCTTGTCCTCGAGCTTCGGTTGCCTCTTCTGTAGGTATTATTGAATGTAATTTTTTACAACTACGAGTACAGCGGTTATACGGCAGAAGCAATACCAGTAATGTTGTGATTGATGCGAATATAGCTCAACAATTATTAAAAAATAATTGATGTAGGGCTTGTTCCAAGGTTAGGCGTTAAATTTTGTGTAACTTGCATTAGCTTGTATGTGGGTTAGTAAGTAATTAGTTAAATCATTTCGCTATGTATATTATTGACCATGGCTGAAGCACTAATGTTAGGGGGAATAATGAAAAAAATTTTATTAGCTGCACTGTTATTAGTATGGTCAGGCCAGTCGTTGAGTGATGACATTGACTTATATATCAAAAATACTTCATCGACCGTTCAACGGCCTAGTGTACTTATTATTTTAGATAATTCGCCTTCGATGGTGTGGTACGCTCCAGGAAGCAATACACGGCTAGGTTCAGGCAATGAGCATGTTAACAATCCTGCTACCCGAGCCCATAAGGCAAGAAAGATTGTTATTGACTTAATTAATGACAATCCTGAAGTGGATTTTGGCCTACAGTTATTTAACGTAAATGATGGTAATAGTGGCACCAAGCATGGTGGTCGTATTGTCTTTGGTTTACAAGATTTAAGTATTCCTGCCAATAAAGCGGCGTTAATAAATATTCTCGATAACGATAATGATAATACTAATAATAACTATACGACTTTTAACGGTAGTTATACTCCTCTATGTGAAACATTGTATGAAACATATCGCTACCTTTCTGGTGGCGCTCTATATTACGGGAATCATGACACTAATACACCTCAAAGTATCATTAGCTCTGGAAACTATACCAGCCCATTTGCAGATATAGAGTGTAATAAAGAAATTACCATTATATATATTACTGATGGGGATCCTACTGGTGATACAAATGCAAATGGTCTCGTATCAACGCTAACTGGCAATACTACAAGTGGAAACTATGTGGGAGTGCTAGGGAGTTGGATGGCAACGAAAAATTGGCATACGTTAAATGGTACTAATGACCACCAAAAAACGAATACAGATATAGATGATACTTTAAAGAGCGGTATTTTAGCGTCGGTAAAAATACATACCGTTGGTTTTGGTGGTGGTGTAAGTGAAACAAGCCTACTAAAAACGGCAGCACGTGATGGCATTGCTGCAACTGAACCTGAAGATGGTTATTATCCAATGCAAGCCGGGGGAACTTACCATGAAGCGACGACGGCTGAAGCATTGAAAGAGGCTCTAGGAGAAATAGTACTTGAGGTGCTAAGTACTAGCTCGTTAACTTCTGCTTCTGTATCAGCGAATAGTTTTGATCGTACACAAACGTTAGACTCGGTATATTATGGTGTGTTTGAGCCAAGCACTGCTGCGAGATGGCAGGGAAATATTAAAAAATATAAGGTTGTTAACGGCGTACAAGTAGATGCAAACGATGCCCCTGCGGTTAATGCAGCAGGAGAGTTTGCTGAAGATGCGAAAAGTTTTTGGTCATCGGCTGCAGATGGTAACGACGTTAGTAAAGGTGGTGTTGCTGAAATGTTAAGATCAACAGCAATGCTCGATAGAAAGTTTCTTACAGATATCACAGGGACAGGAACCCTAACCGCTATTCTTAGTGAAGGTACGACTGAAGCTACCATTGAGTCTACCATTGCAGCCGTCCTTGAAGGCCAATACTCTACCGATGCTTTGAAGGCCAAAGCATTTGGTATTGCAGAAAGTGAAGTCGATGATATTTCTGGGCATATACAATGGGCCATGGGTATAGATGTCGATAACGATGATGATGATACAAGTACCAAAGTTAGAGCCGATGTGTTTGGTGATCCGCTGCACTCTAAACCGGTAGTGATTGACTATGGTACCGGTAACCCTCGTTTAGTTGTTGGCACTAACGCTGGTGTTCTACATATGTTTGAAGATAATTCAACGTTAAATTCTGTAACTGAGAACTGGGCTTACTTGCCTAATGAACTGTTTAAGAACATCAAGCCACTGCGCGAAAATGCGATTACAGTAGACAATAAAGTATATGGGTTAGATGGTGAAATAACGCTTCACATTAATGATGCCAATAATGACGGTATAGTAAACAATTCTGATACCGCGTGGCTGTTTTTTGGCCTGCGTCGAGGCGGGAGAAGTTATTATGCGCTTGATGTTACAACACCAAGTACCCCTAAGTTGATGTGGAGAATTGACGCTACATCAACAGGAGTAAACTCTTTTTCAAAACTTGGCCAAACATGGTCAAAGCCGCAAGTGGTTAGATCTGAACTTAATGAAGATGATGCGGATAAGTTAGTAGTTGTTTTTGGTGGAGGATATGACACCAAAAAAGATGGTACTGGGCCCAATACACATAGTGATGACAATGGCGCCGCCGTCTATATGGTTAATGCAAGAACAGGGGCTTTAATATTTAAAAAAGAGACTGGTTCAAACAATGGTATAGCATCAAGTGTTGCGACATTAGATAGCGATAGTGATGCTTTTGTTGACCGACTATACGTCGGTGATACCGGTGGGGACGTTTGGCGAATAGACATTCCTGACGATGATCAAGATAATACATCAATAATTAAACTGGCCAGCGTTGGTGGAACAACTGACGCAGTTGACCGACGTTTTTTTAATAAGCCGTCTATCGTTAGAACTTATCTTCTTGAAACCATTAATACCGGCACAGAGAGCGAACCTTACGTTATTAAGCAAGAAATACCTTATGATGCAATATTAATAGGAACAGGTGATAGGGCAACACCGACCGCTATTGATACCGACGACATGTTTTTTATGATTAAAGATAAATACATAGAAACTCAGCAGCTCGATGCTCTTACACCTGCTATAGCACCGATAACATTAAGCCAGCTATACAATTATACTAACAATCCGTTTCAAGGCTATCCAACCCTAACAACGGAACAAGAGGGAAAATTAGTAGAGGCGAGCTCAAAGCAAGGCTGGTATTTTAATTTAGCTCTTCCTGGAGAACAAAACTCAGCGGAGGCTATTGTTATTAATAATGTCGTATATTTTACGAGTTACTCGCCCGCTCCTGAGTCGACTTGCTCAGTGACTCCTGGTGACGCATGGCTGTATGCAATTGACTTAGCGTTAGGGATTAAAAAGTACAACTGGAGTACAGAGTCGGATAATCGTGAAGATAGAATTAAACATATAGGTAGCCAATTCTTAGGTACGCCGACCTTAATTTCTACGGAGGTTACCGACGCAGACACTGGTGAAACGAGCTTGCAAGGAGACATTATTGTTGGTAAAGAAATCATCCCTGTTGGTTTTACGTTGCAAACCATGAGAACGTCATTAACGATTCTAGAAAATTAGAAAGTGTAATAAATATAGCTAAGGTCATTTTAATGCAGAAAATTCACTATAAAAAATCAAAACAGGTGTGCTCGGAAAATATTAAAAAAATACGAGGTTTTTCTCTCATAGAGCTACTCATTGCAGTTGCCATTGTTGGTATTTTAGCCGGTGTAGCGTATCCGTCGTATACGGACTATGTGATAAGCTCAAATCGAAGCGAAGCGCAGCGTGAGCTGCTACGTTATGCCAACCTACAAGAGCAAGTATACATTGATTCACGTAGTTACGCGGTTAATATGGAAGGCTTAGGTGAAAGTAGTATAAAAATAAAAACGCCATCAAAAAACTATTTAATTGATGTACAAGCACAAACGGCAACAACGTTTACTTTAAGAGCTAAAGCAAAATTAGGACAATTAAATGACACAGGTTGCACGAGCTTGAAAATTAATGAACTTGGTGTGAAAACCCCTAAAGCTTGTTGGGAATAAACAAAGATTTAACTCATTGCACGGTGATAACTTTCAGTTGCATGAAAATTTTAAATGGCTATTGATAGTCTAGTTGGCGTTATGTTGACGCTTTCGCCATTACTTTCTGTACTATAAATGCTAAAGCATTGTAATGTATAGAAAATAATGGTTAGTAAAACCGGATAATAATGAAGGGTAATACAGTGTTAATATCCGGTTTAGTTTAAAAGAAAATGTGTAGGCATTTGACACCGACAAAAGTAGAACCCAGCTAAATTGTCGTATAAAAGTATAAGCGTTATAGAAAAGTACAGCAGTTGTTTTATTGTTGTACTTTATTGGTGTGCTTTTTTATGAGCAGGAAACTTCTGTTGCACTAGCGTTCCGATATTCATCTTTTCCATCATCATCTAAATCCGAAGTAGCATAAACTCTGCCTGATAATGAGATTTCTAGTCCTCGGGAGAAGCTTAGGTCACCTTGTGGACAATAACTTATTTTGCCATTACCACCTGATAACACTCTACCAGTAGGGGCAAATCTAATGATAGTATCGCTAAAGGTCAAGCTGTCTCCAGTAGTGACTTCACCTTTAACTTTAATCAATTCTTCGTTTGCACTATCGTAATTTTGGTTATTGACTAGCGTACTATCATTATTAGCAAATACACTTAATTCATTGGCCCAATTTGTACCGCAAACACTGCCGTTTAAAGGACATAAAGTAACATATCTTCCTGTGTTTATTGCGGTGTTTCGGGCACTTAATACTAACCTTTGTAGCTCACTGACTTCGTTATCAACACGTAATTTAACCGTGAATTCGCTTAGCTTTGGTGCCGCAACAGATATTAATATACCTACTATTGCGATGCTGACTAGCAATTCCAAGATTGTAAAGCCTTTTTGAAGCTTACTTGTAAAGTGTGTTTTAAATAAAATTTTTGGCATGTTATGAACTATTAAATAATTTATAACATAATTTATAACACTGATGGGATTTTGCGGCTAGAAAAATTTAATCTAGCTCCCATATAAATTAACTACAGGTGATTTTTTTACCGGTACGCCTTATGTTGAACGTATCATTCTTGTTACCCGTGCTTGCGTAACTTCTACCTGATATAGCGACAATAATGCCTCTGTTTTTGTCGCTGTGGTTAGCAGGGCAATAACTGAACGTTGCATTTTGCCCCCAGCCAAATAAACGTCCAGTTTCCTCGTAAGTTAAGCCAATACGTGTTGTTCCGTAACGAAGTATGTCGCCTTGTTTAATTTCGGCCTTTTGGGCAAGCATTCGTTCATTGATAAGAGGTTCAAAGACTTTATTACTGTTAATATCTGTAAAAACGCTTAGCGTGTCATGCCAGCTATTAACACATTTATTCTCTTCATCGAGCGGGCATAAGGTGACTTTAGTGCTAGCGTTAATGGCTGAGTTTCTGGAAAGGAGGATAAGCCGACGTATTTGATATATTTCATTGTCAACTCGCATGCTTACAATAAAGTTATTAAGGCTTGGAACCCCAATAGCGAGCACGCTCATTAAAATAGCCAATGAAACCAATATTTCAATTAGTGTAAATCCAATATACTTTGACATAGCAACCATTCCTTAGTTGAAAGTATTTTTTCATTGCTAGGTATAGTCAAAGATATTGGATATTTCCAAATTTAAAAGCTTACTTTTCGTAGATAGTTGGAATCACAGAGCGCTTGTGTTGTGTTTTCAAATAGATAGCGATAATTTTTTCTTCAACTATTTTATCTGTATTTTTTCCTTCTAAAAAATCGTCGAGTTGATCGTAACTTAGGCCCAATGCTTCTTCATCTTTTTTACCTGGAGATAACTCTTCAAGGTCTGCTGTTGGCGCTTTATCAACAAGTTGTACTGGCGCACCAAGGGCTGTAGCAAGCTTTTTAACTTGTCTTTTAGATAAACCAAACAACGGTGCTAAGTCACAAGCTCCGTCTCCCCATTTAGTAAAAAATCCGGTAATGTTTTCTGCAGAGTGGTCAGTACCTAGCACCAAACCACCTACTATGCCTGCGATATGATATTGCATCACCATACGAGCTCTTGCTTTGACATTACCTTTGGAAAAATCTACCTGTGCTTCATTGGCTGATAATATATTGGCGTTGGTTAATGCAGCTAGTGCTTCACTGTGAATACCTTCTGCGCCGTTATAAATATTTGTTGTTAAACAATGGCTAGGCTTAATAAAGGCTAATGCTAATTGTGCGTCTTCTTCATCTGCTTGGATATCATAAGGTAAGCGAACAGCAATAAACTGATAGCTTTGTTGCTCTTGTTTAACTTCGCTATTTAATGAGTCAACAGCCAATTGTGCTAAACGTCCGCATGTTGAAGAGTCAACACCGCCGCTAATACCGAGTACTAATGTTTTCAAGCCTGATTGCTTTAGCTTTGCTTTGATAAACTCTATACGGCGCTTTATTTCAAACGTTGCATCAATTTCAGGTAATACCTTCATTTCATCGATTATTGCCAGCGGATTCATTATTTTTCCTTTAGTTGATATTTGGCTCAAGTACAAGTAAACAGAATTAATTTTTCATATGGTACTAGTGTAACAAAGTCTTTTCTTGAATAGAATTTTTGCTCTAACACTTCAACATAACTCCACTCTAATATATTGATATTAATAGGCGATAAAGGTGATAATATAACTACAGTATTGTTCTGGATCTCAAATCAACTTATAGGCTGTAAAGATGAAAAAGATAGAAGCGATAATTAAACCTTTCAAAATGGATGATGTTCGTGAGGCGCTTGGTGAAATTGGTGTTACAGGTATGACCGTTTCAGAAGTTAAAGGCTTTGGTCGACAAAAAGGCCACACTGAATTATATCGTGGTGCAGAATATATGGTTGATTTTTTACCAAAGGTGAAACTTGAGATTGTAGTAGCGAATGAAAATGTTGATCGTTGTGTAAATACCATTTTAGAAACCGCGCAAACTGGAAAAATTGGTGACGGTAAAATTTTTATCACTAATGTTGAGCGCGTTATTCGTATTCGTACAGGCGAAGAAGATGAAGAAGCTATTTAAATTTTAATTTATTTTATGCAAAAAAATACCAGCTCAGTGCTGGTATTTTTGTTTATGAGTAACAGATTAACTCACAGTAATTTTTAACAAGAGTGTTAGTTGGCAACTAACGGGTTATTAGGGTAATTAGCGGCAAGTACTTGCTTTGCATTGATTCGTAAGTCCTCTAAACCAAGCTCGTCATAACAAAGGATCATTATTTCTAATGCTTGCTCTGTTTCAGGGCTAGGTGAGAAGTACTCAACAATATACTTACCTCTGTTTGCCGATGAAACATAGGCTTCACGCTTCAAATAGTAGCGAGCAACAGACAACTCATATTTAGCTAAGCGAGATTTAATACCTAGCATGCGTTGACGAGAATCTGCCGCATATTTGCTTTCAGGGTATTTTTCTAAAATCGTTTTAAGATCTTTAAAAGCATCACGAGCGGCTGTAGGATCACGGTCTGAACGGTCAATACCCGCTAAATCTTGGAATAAATTTTCTTGAGTCGCCACGTTAATTAAAGCGCGCATATAATAGACATAGTCTAAATTAGCATGGGTAGGATTTAGTCTTAAAAAACGGTCAGTTAACGCGATGCCTTGTGCAGCATCTCCACTTTTATAGTAAGCGTAAATTAAGTCTAACTGTACTTGATGAGATATTGGTCCATAAGGATATCGAGAGTCTATCGCAGATAATATTTGGATAGCCTTTTGGTATAAACCATTGTCAAGTGATTGTCGTGCATCGGAAAATAATGCTTGAGCAGACTTATCAGGCACTTTTTCAATTTCTTTTTCGTTTGTCCCTGAACAGGCGGTTAACCCTAGTACTAATGTTAGGCACACTATTTTTATTGTCATTTTTTCCATAGACTTCAATATCACTACTTTGTTTTAGTTAAAATAATTATCTTCTTCGCCGCGATTACTACTTAATGTAATTACTTAATGTAATTGCTTAAGCAAAGAGGTAAAATAAGCTTTGGCATTCTAACCTAGCAATCATGCCTTGCACAGTGCTAATTAATAGAGAGTTTAATGGCTGAAATAATTCAACACCGGGATACGGTTCCCGAATCATGCTTAGGTAAACGTTTCGACCAGACATTGGCGGAAATGTTCCCTGATTATTCACGTTCACGATTAAAAGAGTGGATATTGGCCGGTCACGTTACCGTAAATGGTCAAGTAATCGATAAAGCACGTGAAAAAATGTTTGGTGGTGAGCAAATTGCCATCAATACTGAAATTGAAGCTGAAATTCGCTTTGAAGCTCAAGATATTCCATTAAATATTGTTTATGAAGATGATGATATTTTGGTGATCAATAAACCTGCAGGCTTGGTTGTTCACCCTGGTGCGGGTAACCCTGATGGCACGGTGTTAAATGCCTTGTTACATCATTGTCCAAAATTAGATGTAGTGCCACGTGCTGGCATTGTGCATCGTTTAGATAAAGACACTACAGGTTTAATGGTTGTTGCTAAAACGATTGCCGCACAAACAAACTTGGTAGAATCTTTACAGGCGCGTGAAATTACCCGCGAATATGAAGCGGTTGCTAATGGCATTATGACAGCTGGTGGTATCGTAGATGAGCCTATTGGTCGTCATGCAACTAAGCGTACGCACATGGCAGTTACGTTTTCTGGCCGACCTTCTGTGACACATTATCGTGTAATGGAAAAGTTTCGACTACATACACGCTTGCGTTTACGTTTAGAAACTGGTCGTACACACCAAATTCGAGTACATATGGCACATATTACTCATCCATTGGTTGGTGACCCTGTATACGGTGGTCGTCCTCGTCCACCGAAAAATGCATCGGAAGAATTACGTGAAATGCTACGCCAGTTCAAACGCCAAGCATTACATGCCGCAATGTTATCTTTGTACCATCCTATTACGGGTGAGCAGATGACCTGGCATGCAGATGTACCTAAAGATATGGTGGCATTAACTGATATGTTACGTGATGATTCTAAAGAGCATGCCAGTGGTAGTGACTACTAAGTCACCAGAAAACTTGCATGTAGTTAATTGGCCAACGCCTAAGGTGTTGGCCTTTTCTACGACCCGTTTCCCTCCTAAAGATAAAAAATCGCTTGATAACCTTGATTCTATAAAAATATGCGAAGCTGATGTAGGAGAACGTTCTACTGAGTTTGATTTCTTTAATTTAGGTGCTCATGTCGGCGATAACCCTATATTGGTTGAGTATAACCGTAATACATTATTGAATTACCTACCAAACGATTCAAAAATTCAGTGGTTAGAGCAAGTTCACGGTAATCATGTTACCTACGTAGACCGCCACAATATAACGCCAATTGTTGCTGATGCAGCTATTACTCGCGAAAAGAAGCTTGCACTTGCTATTATGACGGCAGATTGCTTGCCTATTTTATTGGCCGACATAAATGGCAATGAAATAGCTGCGATTCATGCTGGCTGGCGACCATTAGCGGCGAACATTATTAAAGCGACGATAGATAAAATGAAAACTCCAGCCAGTGATATTGTCGCTTGGTTTGGGCCTTGCATTGGTGCAGGTGCATTTGAAGTTGGAAGTGAAGTAAAAGAAACGTTTATCAATAGTTCAATTGAATTTTCTGCTGCATTTACGTCTTTAAATACCGATAGCTCGATAGGAAACCCAATCAAGTTTTCGGCTGATTTAGTCATGATTGCGAAACTTCAACTTAAAGAGCTTGGTATTGAAAATATATCCATAACTAATGCTTGTACCTTCACTCAAAGCAGTAAATATTACTCATATCGCAAAGACGGAAAAACGGGTCGTATGGCGAGTGTTATCGCTTTAACTTAAGTAATATCGGTAGTGATTTATTTTACTGATTCTTCATGGTTATACAGTTGAAAGAATTCATAATAGTCTCTTGTCCTAAGTCAAAAACATAAGCATTACTTACTTGAAATTACGGTTGTGTGTCCCTATAACATAAGTAACTAAAATGTAAGTCCAGTAATATGGCAATAGGAGATTATTCATGCGTTTAGACAGATTCACTCAAACTTTCCAAATGGCAATATCTGATGCCCAATCGATAGCATTAGGTAAAGATCATCAATTCATTGAACCTATACATTTAATGTTGGCATTGTTAAATCAAAATGCTAGCAGCATTATCCCATTATTAAAAAGCGCAGGTATTAATGTTCGTACATTGAGAACGCAATTGGAAACGGCGATAGGCGAGCTGGCTCAAGTATCAGGTACTGGTGGTGAAGTGCAACTGTCTGCTGCGATGGGCAATATTCTTAATTTATGCGATAAGTTTGCCCAAAAACATGGTGACAAATATATTTCATCTGAAATATTCGTTCTGGCGGCATTAAAAGATAAAAGTAAATTGGGACAAATTCTTAAAGGACTAGGCGCAAGTGAACAACGTATACAAGATGCGATTGTACATATCCGTGGTGGTAAGAACGTTGACGATGTCAATGCAGAAGAAACCCGTCAAGCTTTAGATAAATATACCGTTGATTTAACAGAGCGAGCAGAGCAAGGGAAGTTGGATCCAGTAATTGGTCGCGATGATGAAATTCGCCGTACTATTCAAGTACTGCAACGTCGAACTAAAAATAACCCTGTATTAATTGGCCACCCAGGTGTTGGTAAAACGGCAATAGCAGAAGGGCTTGCTCAGCGTATTGTTGATCATGAGGTACCAGAGGGTATTCGAAATAAGCGTGTGCTTTCACTTGATATGGGCGCTTTAGTTGCTGGAGCAAAGTTTCGTGGTGAATTTGAAGAGCGTTTAAAAGCAGTGCTCAGTGAACTTGCTCAGCTTGAAGGGCAGATCATTCTTTTTATTGATGAATTGCATACCATGGTTGGCGCTGGAAAGTCTGATGGCGCAATGGATGCGGGAAATATGCTCAAACCTGCTTTAGCACGCGGTGACTTGCATTGTGTTGGCGCTACGACCTTAGATGAATATCGTCAATATATTGAGAAAGATGCGGCATTAGAACGTCGTTTTCAAAAAGTATTAATAGATGAACCAAGTGTTGAAGACACTATTGCAATATTACGTGGTCTGAAAGAGCGTTATGAGTTACATCATAATGTTGAAATAACGGATCCGGCCATAGTTGCCGCTGCAGCATTGTCACACCGATATATTAGTGATCGCCAGTTACCTGATAAAGCTATTGACCTTATTGATGAAGCTGCATCAAGTATTCGTTTGCAAATGGATTCAAAACCTGAAAATTTGGATAGGTTAGAACGGCGTTTAATTCAATTGAAATTAGAGCAACGAGCTTTATCGAAAGATTCTGATCCCGCATCAATAAAACGCTTAGATTTAATTTCTGATGATATCGCAACCTGCCAAGTTAGTTATGACGAGTTGGATGAAGTATGGAAAACAGAAAAAGCCGCACTGCATGGAACACAAGCAATCAAAACTGATTTAGAGCATGCGCGTATTGAACTTGAAGCTGCTCGACGTGCTGGCGACCTTAACACTATGGCTGAATTGCAATATAGCCGTATCCCAGATCTCGAAAAGCAGCTTGACCTTGCAAGTCAGGCTGAAATGCAAGAAATGACCTTATTGCGTAACAAAGTTACTGATGTAGAAATAGCAGACGTATTGAGCCGAGCGACGGGGATACCTGTTGCTAAAATGCTCGAAGGAGAGAGTGACAAGTTGTTGCAGATGGAAGATAACCTTCATAAACGCGTTATTGGTCAGTCAGAGGCAGTGATATCAGTGTCAAATGCCATTCGCCGTTCTCGCTCAGGTCTAGCAGATCCAAATCAACCTATTGGTTCTTTCTTATTCTTAGGGCCTACAGGGGTTGGTAAAACTGAATTGACTAAAGCTTTGGCACATTTCCTTTTTGATAGTGAAGATGCATTAGTTCGTGTTGACATGTCAGAGTTTATGGAAAAACATTCGGTAGCGAGATTAGTAGGGGCGCCTCCTGGATATGTGGGTTATGAAGAGGGCGGTTACCTAACAGAGTCAGTGCGACGAAAACCTTATTCTGTAATTTTGCTTGATGAAATCGAAAAAGCACACCCGGATGTATTTAATATTTTGCTACAAGTATTAGATGATGGCCGTTTAACCGACGGGCAAGGGCGGACGGTAAACTTCAAAAATACAGTAATTATAATGACATCTAATATTGGCTCTGATGTTATTCAAGAATACTCAGAAGAAAGCCAGTATCAAGAAATGAAAGCTAAAGTTATGTCTGAACTGGGTAGCCACTTTAAACCAGAGTTTATTAATCGTATTGATGAAACTGTCGTATTTCATCCATTAATTGCCAAACAAATTAAGCATATTGCTGCTATTCATGTGTCAGCATTAACCAAGCGCTTAGAAGAGCGTGATATTACCATGACGTTATCGGATGAAGCGTTATCTTTTGTCGCATCAGTAGGTTTTGACCCAGTTTTTGGCGCTAGGCCATTAAAACGGTCAATTCAACAAGAAATTGAAAACCCGTTGGCACAAAAGTTATTGGCAAGTGAGTTTTCCGCGGGTGATCATATTGAAGTTGAGCTTGTTGGTGATAGGTTAGGTTTTATAAAAGCTACGAAATAGCATCGTTGTTAGCAAAATGGCAGTAAATTAAATAAGTTTATATGATTTACTGCCAGCTAAATTTACTCATCTGTACAGTAAACTTCAACTTGCTTAGTATTCATAGCAAGTTGGTTCTTTTTTTCTTTATCAGATAATACTTTTAGATTGCCTTGTGCATCTTTGTACTGAATTTTGTCAAAACCTTTTAAAGTAGATAAGTTTTGGCGTGCAACATCACACTTATCGTTAACAACCTCATTAGCTGCAAGATCTGTTTTGTTAGACTCTTCAGGTGTTGGGGTATCAGAAGAATTACTTTTATCAAGTAATGCCGATGACTTCTTATTAGTAGCCATACTAATTTCAGTGTAATTGTCGTGTGCTGGTTGGTTCTGGCTAAAGTGAACAATATTATTTTCGTCGACCCAACGGTAAACTGTTAATTTTTCGACCGCCATAGCATTAAAAGACGCCAATATTGTTGAAAAAAGAAATATTCTTTTAATGTTCATCATGTACCTATCCATAAGTTTATAAAACCAATAACGATAAAATCTATCCATTAGTCCTAGTAACTAACAGTTAAAATGTAATTGCTACAATATCTTATAACAATAGAAAGGCCAGTTTACAAATTTTAAGAACTTTTATTAACCATTTAGCGATACTTCAACTATCTCTGATATTTAAACTTATGCTAGATTAATAATATTATGAATTTGATGTATTACGGTTTTACCTATGCCAGATAACAAGAGCACTGAATCACTTCCTTCACGAGGTATATACCTTTTACCTAACCTATTAACTACCGCCGGATTATTCTCAGGATTTTATGCCGTAGTTTCATCTATGAATGGCCACTATATAAGTGCAGCCATTGCTATTTTTATTGCCATGATTTTTGATGGTTTAGATGGAAGAGTCGCTCGTATGACAAATACACAAAGTGAATTTGGCGCCGAGTACGATAGTATGGCTGATATGGTTTCATTTGGTATTGCTCCCGGACTCGTGGCTTATAATTGGGCATTGTCGAGTTTTGGAAAGTTTGGCTGGTTAGCTGCATTTGTTTATGTTGCTTGTGCTGCATTGCGACTTGCCAGGTTTAACACTCAAGTTGGCGTAGCGGATAAACGTTACTTTCAAGGGTTAGCTAGTCCAGCTGCGGCTGGTGTTATTGCAAGCTTTATATGGGTCGGGAGTGAATATCAAATAGACGGGCAGGAATATGGATTTATCGTAGGTCTACTTACTATTGCAACAGGTTTGTTAATGGTCAGTAATTTTAGGTATAACAGTTTTAAAGACGTTGACTGGAAAGGCAAAGTAAATTTTATTGTCGTCCTATTTATAGTATTAGGTTTTGTTGTTGTCGCATCTAGCCCGGAAAATATCCTGTTATTTATTTTCGTACTCTATGCGTGCTCAGGTCCGTTTACGACTATTCGTTCAGTAAAGAAATTGAAATTAGAACATGTTATTGGTGATGATAAAGATGCTGACTTCCAATGTGAGGTTGAAAGCGAAAATGAAGAAGACAAAAATAGTAACGATAACTCAGGCAGCAAGAGTAATTAATTCGAAAAGTATTTAGCCTTTTATCAATAACCCGAAAAGAAGGTGCTATATAGCGCCATCTTGACTCCTTCAGAAGATTAAAACCGCAGACTGCGCAATTAAACAGCAAGCAAACGTGTTTAAGCAAATAAAGTGCATTTAATGGTTGACGTCAGGTCAAAAATCTCTAAAATGCGCTCCACTTCTTCGGGGCAACCCAAGAAGCTTGTTTTAAAGAGTTAACTCTTTCGGTTTCGGCCAAAGCAGCTGACTTAACGTCTTAAAGTAGGGTTTTGAATCTTCTGCAAAGAAAGTTCAAAAAAATGAAATAAGATGT